>SDBT01009023.1_pt1 | contig 16207 bp, 9 predicted proteins | sample 2277101 | NCBI WGS metagenome assembly SDBT01 (sample SAMN10404973, study PRJNA504765) | marine sediment metagenome | isolation source: marine sediment core GS10_PC15, 103 cmbsf | place: Arctic Ocean: Southern Knipovich Ridge | collected 2010 | reverse complement strand
CTGCCTCGGTCTTCCCGCTTTCGGGACTGCGCGGAGTTACTCGTGCCACGGGAGCGTGTGGCTCGAACAGGGCAGCATCATACTCCACCATCGGTAGATTCCTCGATGACTTCCATCTTGAAATCCGCCGCCCGTTCCCGGTTCGCTGGATGGGGAGTCGAGGCCCGGGCGACCTGCTCCACCTCAACATCGGGAATGACGACATACACACGTGTTCTCTCCGGTAAACGAACGTTGCCTTCGAGCCGTATCAGGCCAAGCTCCACGATGCCTTTGTAGGTCACGATGCTCATTGGCGTACCTGCCGTTGTTCAGACCCGGATAAAGTTGATCTCCATGTCTGCGCTCAGACGCGGACCATTCAAGTGAAAGAGGTCGACAACCTGCAGCTTTCCCGCAGAACACTCTGCAGTTGAAGACTCGAGCGCGGCCAATAATAAGCAAGTCGCGGCGGCAGGACGTCATGGGGGTGTCTTCTGCTGTTTCCGCTCGGGCGGAAAAAAATTTGTTGCAATCTCTCGAGAGCGGTGATATAGATCACCTCCCCCAACAATTCAGCATTCAGCTGAAAATCCATTTTATTATTCCGGCGAGGCATCTCAGATGTCATTATATCTTCTTAACTTGTTGAAAAAGAAGGGCATTTCCCTATCGCTCACCTCCATTTTTCTTTTGATTGCTCCCTGCAGTACAAAATCTCTCCAAGCCCAGACACCTGGAGCGCCAGTCCTGCTCTCTCCGTCTGGAAGGAGGATTTCTGAAAATCCCCCCTTCAGGTGGCAGAGTGTTCCCGAAGCGAGTGATTACCTGATTTACGTCGCCAGACCTTCAGGTCCCGCGCTCCAAAGCTGGCACCAAGCGTCCGAGGTGTGCTCGGAGGAGACATGCTTGACGGTGCTCTCGACGAGTCTCGAAGACGGCGATCACCGATGGCGGGTTCAAGCTCGCAATGACTCCGGCACAGGTTCCTGGAGCAATGCAATGAGCTTCACGGTAGGCGACCCTCCGGACGCGCCCATTCTCGTTTCTCCCACCGGGAATAGGATTTTGACAAATCCCACCTTTTCCTGGCAGGCCGTTCCCGAGGCTACTGAGTACCACATGTACGTCGAAAGACCTACAGGTCCCGCGTTTCAGAGCTGGTACCCAACCTCCGGCTTGTGCTCGGAAACGACTTGCTCGACTGCGCTCTCGACGAGTCTCGACGTGGGACCGCTCCGACAGCGCAATGGCTACAGGTTCGGCCTCAGGAGCATAAAAAGAAAATTCACGGGGTATCTTCCAGTTGCCCCAATCCTCCTCTCTCCCGAGGGGCGAGAAATCTCTGTGAATCCCGCGTACACCTGGCAGGCCGTTCCCGAGGCGACAGAGTACCAAGTTTTCGTCACCGGGCCTTCGGGAGTCGTTCTCCAGAGTTGGTATCCCGGCACTGACCTGTGCGCGGGCACGAGCTGTTCGGTCGCGCCCTCGACAAGTCTCGAAGACGGTCCACACACATGGCGGGTCCAGGCCCGCAACGGCTTCGATCCCGGCCTGTGGAGCGACGAGCTCGAATTCGATGTGACCGCGCCTACCTATGTCAGCGGTACCATCAGCTCCGACACGACCTGGACCTTGGAAGAAAGCCCATATGTTGTCACTGGTAACGTGACTTTGTGGTCCAGCACGACTGAGCCGACTTTGACCGTCGAAGCCGGAGTAGAGGTACGGTTCGAGCAGAATAGAGTCCTCCACGTGCACAGGGGACGCCTCGTCGCAATAGGCACGCCGTCTGCGCCCGTCCTGTTCACGAGCCACCAGCTCGCCAAGACCCGCGGGTTCTGGACGGGAATTGATTTCAGCACCATGGTGGACGAGCTCAGCGTGCTCGACCACGTGGTGGTGGAGTATGGAGGCGGAACCAGAGCGAATATCGCCGTCTCGGGCTCGCCGACGATCCGAAACACGACCGTCCGCGAGAGCGGCCGCTTCGGGATGTACGTCCTCAACTCGGTTGCCTCACCGACTCTCGAGTCCACCCGCTTTGAAAACAATACTAGTGGGGGCATCTACGTTCATTTAGGGAGTCTGAGCTTCGAGGACATGATGTTCGCCGGCCCCGAGGGGAACTACGCAATCAGCATGCCGGCCAATACACCCGTATCCAGTGCCGGCAACCACAGCTCCAGCAGGCCGATAGAGCTACGCTACGGTGAAATCACCCAACATCAGACCTTGCACGATCTCGGCGCCCCCTACGTCGCCTCGGCGAACCTAAGGGTCGGGGTCGGTGGGACGCTGGCCATTGAAGCCGGAGTAGAGGTACGGTTCGAGCAGAATAGAGCCCTCTTCGTGAGCAGGGGACACCTCGTCGCAAGAGGCACGCCGTTGGCGCCCGTCCTGTTCACGAGCCACCAGATGGCCAAGACCCGCGGCTTCTGGAGGGGAATCGAATTCAACAACGGGGCGGACGAGCTCAGCGTGCTCGACCACGCGGTGGTGGAGTACGGAGGTGGAACCAGAGCGAATATCGTCGTCTCGGGCTCGCCGACGATCCGAAACACGACCATTCGCGAGAGCAGTCGCTTCGGAATGTACGTCCTCAACACGGATGCGTCACCGACTCTCGAGTCCACCCGCTTTGAAAACAACGCTCATGGGAGCATCTACGTTCACTTAGGGAGCCTGAGCTTCGAGGACATGGTTTTCGCCGGCACCGAGGGGAGCTACTCAATCAGCATGCCGGCCAATACACCCGTATCCACTGCCGGCAACCACAGCTTCGCCAAACCGATAGAGTTACGCTACGCTGCAATCACCCAAAATCAGACCTTGCATGATCTCGGTGCCCCCTACATTGTTCCGGCGAACCTCCTGGTCGAGGCCGGTGGGACGCTCGCCATCGAACCTGGTGTCGAGCTCCGGATGGATCGCTACGTGCGACTCCTGGTCGGGTCCGGAGGCAACTTGAGAGCTCAGGGAACGTCGACGGCGCCGATTCTCATCACCAGCAACCAGGAGGTGAAAACACGGGGCTACTGGGGACAGATCGATGTTACCGCCAGGGCGCCCTCCGTCGTTCTCATCGACAACACCGTCCTGGAGTATGGCGGCTTTTGGGGACAGGGGCTTATCCGGGTGGACGATGTCTCTCCGACGATCAGAAACAGCACACTGCGAGAAAGCAGCAGTTATGGCGTTTACGTTGTCCGGGAGCAGGCCTTACCAACTCTTCGCGGTAACAATTTCGTGAACGTTCCCAGCTACGGGGTCAACAACAGCAATTTGAACCTCGTGGACGCACGGGCGAGCTACTGGAATGACCCTTCGGGCCCGTCCGGGAACGGCCCGGGCTCGGGCGCGGCGGTGTCGGCCAACGTCTGGTACCGTCCATGGCTGGAGACCGCGCAGAATCCCCACTATTTCGTGACGAGCGCCGAGGTCACGCGCTCGACAATCAACAAGAACGAGAACGCGACCACTCTCAACGCTTCGTTGAGTGCCCCGGGAGTCTGGACGCTCCAGATCCTCGATAACGAAGAAGAGGAGGTCAATGCCTATTCCGGCTCGGGGACCACGGTGAGCGCCAGCTGGGGCGGCGAGCAGGACGGAGACGAAGGCAAGGTACCGGACGGGTCTTACACATTGCGACTGACGGCGACCGACCTAGCCACGGGTGAGGCCATGGCGCCACTCGTGGACCAGGTAACCGTAGAGGGCGGAGAGTCGAGCCTACCTGTCGCCCTGTTCAGCGCTCCTCACCCCGGAGCCGTCGTTCAGGGCGGCGGTCCGATCAGCCTGATCGGCAGCGCAAAAGACGCCGATGATTTCCTCTCCTACCAGGTCGAATACGGCGAGGGAACCTCACCGAGCGTATGGCGTACTATCACCTCGCCCGAGGAGATCACGACCCCTGTCGACCTCGGGGAGCTTGCCGTATGGGACACATCGGGACTCACGGGCACGACCTACCTTTTCCGGTTGACGACGACCGACGCCGGCGGCTTGGAGACCCAAGCTCACCTCATTGCGCGCCTTTTCACAATCATCGAGTTATCGACGAGCGAAGTCTACATCTCACCGAACGGCGACCTGTTCCAGGACACGACGACGGTGACGGGAACTGTCAATATGCCTGGCGACTGGACGCTCGGTATAAGGGATGTCTATGGTGCCGTCGTTCGCCTGTTCAGCGGAAAAGGAGCTCACGTGCGGGTCTCGTGGGACGGCAAGGACGACACGGGCAACATCGTACCTGAAGGCACGTACTCGGTCGTTCTGGAAGCGGTAGAGTCGACGTCGGGGACCGAGGCATTCCCGCTGAGCGGCATCGTACATGTTGATCTCACAAAACCCACCGCGGAGATTACCGCGCCCGTCGAAGGCCAGATCGTTTTCGACACGGTCTCCATCACAGGTACCGCTAACGAGACGAACCTACGTGAGTACCGACTCGACTACCACCGTGCCGGCGCACTTCCCGGGTGGAGGTACATTCACTATTCGACCGACCCGGTCACCAACGACATTCTTGCTGAGTGGGAAACCAATTCCTACACCGACGCGGTTTCTTCCGCGGCGTACCACGAGGCGACGACCATCGTGCTAAAAGTCACCGACGCGGCCGGAAATGTCACCACGGACACGGTGACCGTGAAGCTGGATAGTCTCTACATTACCAACGTGAGTGCCAGCGACAATTTGATCCATCCGCTCTTGGGCGAATCGAGCGAGATCTTCTTTGACGTGACCGAGGATGTGGCGCTGGCGAAGGTTCGGATCGTTCCGGAGTTTTCGCCGTGGAAGCAATTCCCCGATCGGAGTCCGGAAGCGGATGCGGTTCGAACCATGGATCTGGGAAACCTGACTGCAGGCTCGCACTCCGTCATTTGGGATGGAAAAGACGACGGGGGAGGATTCGTTCCAGATGAAGCTTACATCTACGTGATCGAGGCGCACAGGGATCTTCCACCACTTTCCGGTCGCTTCGACAAGTTCAATCGTTACGAGTTCAACGACTACACCGCTCTTCCTTATCCTGCAGGGATAGAATTTCCCGCCGAGCGCACCTCATACGATCCGTTGGCCAACGAGTTCATCTCCCACACGTTCTCGGTGACCGCGAGCCCCGGCCGGACCGGTTTTCGCATCGAGATCACCGACTCGCTGGGGGCAACGCGCCAGTTATGGCCGCACAGACATGTGCTTCTCTCACTGGGAGACAACACTGTCTTTTGGGACGGTCGCGACGAGGCGGGAAACATCGTCACCGACATCGCCACCATCAATTACATGGTGAACGGTTTCAGAACCGATTGTGTAGACTGCGGCGAAGACGATCAGACGTCTTTTCATCGACTCAAAAACAATTACATCCAGGTGGCCGGCACGTTGCCCGATGTGCCGATGGTCAGCATCAAATCCGATCCGTATGTGATGGTCCTCTCATACGGCCAACTGGCAAGGCTGAAATATCGGCTGGAGAGCGACGCCGAGGTCAGCATCAAGGTGGAAGGCCCGGCGGGGGGCGAGAGGACACTCCTCACCGCCGCTCCTCAACTTGCCGGAGAGCATGAAGTCGTCTGGGATGGAACGGACGACGGCGGCCGTCTATTCACGGGTGAAGGGAACGCTACATTTACGGTGACCGCCACGAATCCCGTCTCCGGTCTATCGCTGAGCAGGAAAGGAAACATCATTGTCAGGAAGTAAGAGTGTCGCGAGCGTGAAGATGCGGATGGTGATAGCTCTGAGCCTCGTGTCGGCGCTTGCCGCCGCAGCGGGGCCAAGTATGGATGAATCGAGGATCTTGTTCTTGCGCCTGGACTCTATGTACTGGCAGCTGTGGAGCATGATGCCTGACGGCTCGGGCCAAAAACAGCTGACCGACTCACCTGTGGACAAGGTGCACGCCGCCGGGCGTCCGGGAAGCTCGGAGATCCTCTATCACACCAACCGTGGAGAGAGTTTTGTCCTCGACCTGAGCGACGGTACCGAAAAGAGGGTTCTCACGGACATTTCGATTCGGGACGCCGCCTGGAGTCCCGATGGAGAGCGTCTGGCGTATGGAGTCTCACCGGAAGACAAGGTCAGGGGCAAAGGAAGCCTGTGGATCTCGAATCTGAACGGTGGAGGCCGTCTGGAGCTGACCGATGAGATTGGCTGGAGGGCGGCACCGGCGTGGCTGAGCGGGGGTGTAGTGCTGTACACGCGACAAACACAGCAATCCAACTTCGAGCTCAAGCATGAGCTGTGGTTCCAGGAGCTTGGAAGTCGCGAACCGCCGCGCCGTGTCCAGAGTGATGACGAGCCGTCGAAGTTCGACCCGGCGGTCTTTTCGAGAGAAGGTGAGACCATCGTCGCCTACTCGTCTTTGCGAAGCGGGTTTTACGAGATTTGGGTTCAGGAAGCAAGCGGTGGTGAGTCGACCCGGCTCACTGCCCTCGAGGCGTACTCGGGAAATCCGACGATCTCGCAGGACGGGAGCGTTCTGGCATTTGATTCGGATGCCGGCGGGAGTGTTCAGATCTATCGCATCGGGAGAGACGGCTCGGGACTCAACCAGCTAACGAGCGGCGATGGTCCATCACGGAAACCGGTGTGGGTGGGAGGCGAGCCTTGATGAAGAAAAAAAGAGCACGCTATCTGATCGGGGGAGCAGGTTTTCTTTTCAGTGTCATGTGGCTTCTTGGCACCAGAGCGGACCTGGGCCGTCCAGTCTCTATCACGTGGGTGTCGGCGGACCGGCTCGAGCTCGAAGGGGAGACCGGCGACGAGGCTGTGATTCGCTATCGGTTGAGCGGGCCGGCGACGGTGACGGTTCGGTTCTACGATCCCTTTGACGAGCCCATCAGGACCTTTAGCCAAGTGGTGGAAGAGCCGGGAGACCAGATTCTGGTCTGGGACGGACGAGACGACGGTGGCCGCCCGGTCGAGCCCGAGGTTTATGTCTACACCATTACAGCAACTGCCGATGGAGATTCATCGAGCGTGGTCTATGACCTGAGACGCCGTACTGGGGGGGAGCCTGTCCGACCGCACTCGATTGAGTGGAACCCTACCTCCGGCCGACTAAGATACGTTCTTACCAAGCCATCACGGGTGCGTGTGATTTTGAGCCAACGGGGTACGGGTTGGCCGGTTCGTACCCTCATCGACTGGGAGCCTCGCGCCGCCGGGGAAAACGAGGAGATGTGGGACGGCTGGGACGCCGACGGTGTGGTGGATGCCAAGGGGATGGCCGAGCTCGAGCCCGTGTTCTACGCATTCTCATTGCCGGAGAACGTGTTGATCGTCAAGGGAGAAAAACGGCAGGGTGTTGGTATTCCATCACCCGATGTGAGCTCAAAAAAGCTCGCACACCGGCTCGAGCCCGGTGAATCGGGGGCCCATCAGCATGCTCTCCATCCCCGGGCTCGGTGCTACAACCCGGGAGTCGAGCTCTCCTTTCCCGAGGCGGAAACAATCAATGGGAGTTTTCAACTGAGGGAGCGAACTCCACTTCGAATCGACATCTCCCCGGAGCAACCACAGGGACGTGTGGCTCCCATTCCTCGAGCCGGGATCTTCATCTTTGTAGATGGCGCTCTGGTGGAGAGAAACCTGGATGGATATATCCCCTACCACTGGGTGCTGGACCCCGCTGAGCTCGGTCCGGGAGAGCATGTGGTGAGTGGGCTTTTAGCTTGGCGGGACGATCATTTTGGAATGAGACACATCAAAGTGAATGTGGAGTGAGCCGGACAAGGAACGAGTGATGCGAATCAAGAGAAGAACCAGTCTCCTGGGAGTTACCTTTGTGTTGATATCAGCTCTACCAGCTTGGTGCCAGGAAAATATCTTTGTGCCTTGCGGACACGGATTAGGTGTGGGCTGGAATTGCCCGGAGGAATACAATTACGGAACAGGGGGGGAAGCTCCGCCAGTTCCGCCTCCGGTGAAAGAGACTCCTCCTTGCGGTCAGGATCAATCGTGCGAGACGGAAGCCTGTACGTCCACCGAAGGCAATCCCGTCGATCTGTGGAACGGCAGGGAGTTTTTCACCCACACCGACCTGGTGCTTCAAGGACGGATGGACATCGTCATCCGGCGCTCCTACGACAGCCAGACCGCCTACGACAGCGCTCTGGGTTACGGATGGGCGCTCAACACCTTCATGCGCCTTTACGAGTACGGGGACGGCTCGGTCATCCTTCGCCGAGATTGCGGCGTTCGCCGCGCTTTTATCTTCGAGGCGGGAGCTTACCAGACGCCTGTGGGCGAGTCTGGAACGTTGGAGAAGAATGAGGACGGGAGCTGGACGTACCTGGAAAAGTCGGGGGAGAGAAGAGAATTCGACGCCGAGGGACGGCTGGCAGCCATAGTCTCACCTCAGGGTCCGAGGCTCATCTTCAACTACGACAGCCGCGGGAAGCTCCCCCTGATCGGCTTGTCTCCCTACGCCGTAGAGCCGGCATCGGCCCGAGAAGTGGCCCGTGAGTTTCGCCTGGTCTTGATCGAGGAGCAGGACGGCTCGGCCCAGTCAACCGGACATTGGGTCAGCCTGACCTATGACGAGGATTCGGGACGATTGACGGGGCTGACCGACAGCGCCGGAAGGACGGTCCAATACATCCACGACACCATCGGCAACCTGGAGCAAGTCATCCTGCCCGAAAACGCGATCGAGAGCTACGTCTACGCGGACCCCAACGATCCCCACAATGCGACCACAATGACGCACCGGGGCTGCACATCATGCGGCATGGGAACGACCAGAAACACCTACGACACGGAGGACCGGGTCATCCGCCAGGAGCGCGGCCTCCACGTCATCCACTTCAACTACGATGTTCCGTTCACCCGGACCACCGTCACCGAGGAGACCTACGACGACCAAGGCCAGTTGCTCCACACTGCGCCAGCAACCGTAGAGTTCAACAAATACGGAAATCCGGAGGTGGAGACCGATCCCCTGGGAAACCAGACGATGTATTATCGGGATCCCCGGATGAACGTCACGCGGAAGGAGATCTGGGAGGAACAAGGAGAGCCCGACCTGGTCCTTCTGTACGCCGAGGAGAAAACCTACAGCGCCAGCGGCCACATCTTGTCCTACAACGAAGCCGCGGGATTTCCCGAAGAGCGAACCACGACTTACGAGTACTATGACGACGGCCTTCTCGCCTCTATCACCGTACCCAGCGTCGTCGCCCCCTTGCAGGACAAGGTGACTTCGTTCGAATACTACGACAATGATAATCTACGCACCAGGACGGAACAGGGGCTCCTGGGAGACGGAAATCCCTTCAGCTACGTGACGACCTATACATATAATGAGAATGGTCAGATGGAGACCAGCGACGGCCCCCGCACGGATGTGGACGACATTACCACTTATGCTTATGATGACCTCCAGGGGAACCTGAGCTCGGTGACCCAGCCACTGAATCTTGTGACGACCTACGAGAACTACACGGCGACGGGTGAGCCCGAAGTGGTCACTGATCCAAACGACGTGCCCACGACATACACCTACGACTCGCTTGGACGGGTGACCAGCAGTACAATTGATGGGGACACGACTTCGTACACTTATACGCCGACTGGAAAGATGGAGATGATTACGCTGCCTAGGCAGAACACCATGAGCTACAGCTATGATGAATTGGACCGGTTGGTCACGATCACCGACGGCCTTGGGAACACGATTAATTACACTTATGACTCAGCTGGCAACAAGATCAAAGAAGAGATTAAAGGCCCTGAAGGGACGCTGACGAAAACGGTTGGTAATCAATATGACGTTCTCGGAAGGTTGTGGAGGATCAATAATCCGGATGGGAACTACACAGAATATTCTTATGATGCGTTCGGAAGGCGGTTAAGCTACAAGGACCCGAACAGCAATCCACTGACCTATTATGACTACGACTCTCTGAACCGACTCACGGAAGTTGTTCAACCAGGCGACATCCATACGCTCTACGATTACGACTTACACAATAATCTCATTTCGATCACCGATGGGAACGGAAATTCAACTACCTATTCTTTCGATGATATGTCGCGTGTTTATCATGAGACTTCGCCAGACAGAGGAACGACAACCTACGACTACGACGCAGCAGGAAACATAATCACAAAGACGGATGCCAAGGGAATCACCGTCAATCACCAATATGATGCCATTAATCGATTAACCATGATTTATTTTCCAATAGATACCGATATCCTCTATATCTATGATTCATGCAGGAACGGCAAGGGAAGAGTTTGCCAGGTCGTCGACCAATCAGGCACTACAACTTACGCTTACAGCGTCGGGGGCGAGCTCGTCCAAGAGGACCGGCTAGCCCTGGGAGTCAATTACGCGACTGGGTATCAGTACGACAACAACGGAAATCTGGGAGAGCTTACGTATCCGAGTGGAAGAACCGTTACATACGTCTATGATGACGCCGATCAAGTGACTGCAGTTCTAACCACACCGTCTGGCGGAGCGCAGCAAACGGTGGCGTCTTCGATTTCGCACTTACCTTTCGGTTCCGCTAATTCGATGACGTATGGCAACGGGCTGATCCGTAATGTAGGGTACGACTTTCAATACCGGGTCGCGAGCATCCAGACAGGCACTGATCCCGACTATATTCAGAAATTCATTTATACTGCGGATCCCAATGGCAATGTCGTTTTCATTCAAGATGAGTTAGATTCGGGCAATGACAAAGACTTCTCCCACGACGCTCTGAATCGCTTAGAGGGAGCTACGGGCACATGGGGCGATCTATCGTGGACATACGACAACGTGGGCAATCGATTGACCTACACAAACTCATCCGGCACAGTCAATTACACGCTCTACGCGTCAACCAACAGGCTCAAAGCGTTGTCCGGTGCAGCAAACACATCCTTCTCTTATGATCCAAATGGCAATACAGAGACTGAAGGAATGCGACAGTACACTTACTCAGATAGTAATCGACTCGTACAAGTAACTGATACCACGGCTATATCAGAGTATGCATACGATGCTGCGGGACAGCGGGTGTCTAAGACCCGCCAAGCTGTAACTACGGTCTTTCACTATGATCAAACGGGTATTTTGATCGCGGAGTCCGTTGGAAACGATTTTGATGACTACATCTATAGCCAAAATCGCCCTCTGTGTAAAGCTGTCGGGAGCACCATTTTGTATATCCATACCGACCACTTGGGAACGCCATTGATAATGACCGATCAGAACGCCGCAAATGTATGGAGCGTGGAATCCCAACCTTTCGGAAACGGTGCAGTAATCAGTGATAGTCAAACACTTAATATCAGGTTTCCAGGACAATATTATGATGAGGAATTAGGTCTGCACTACAACTACTTCCGCTACTACTCTCCTTTACTGGGGCGGTACATGAGCGCAGACCCATCTTTGCATCCCCATGCTGCCCCAGGCATTCCCTTTCGTTTACCAGTGGAACTTCAAAGACCACAGGGATTGCATCCCTTTACCTATAGCGAAAACAACTCGGTCACGTTTTTCGATCCTAGCGGCCTCAAAATCTTGATATGCAATAGAAAAGCGAAGGGAATGCCAGGGAACCACGCGTATTTCTGGGACGATCGTGCTGGGATGTGTTGTGGGATGGGGTCAACCAAAATTTGTAGGGAAAACGGCCCACCCAAAGATGCCTGCAATCCGATACCAGGAAGTGAGGGTCGAGAAAATGAACTCATGAAGTGTTGTAGGAAAACGGCTGACAATCGCATATGGTTCCCTGGTACGAATGATTGCCATGTAGCTCTCGACGAATGTCTGAAAAAGGCAAAGCTTGAAAATCCAGGTGCACCAGGAGGGCGATTTGGCAAACCTTGCGATCCCTGTGAAGAAGAGAAGCATAAGAAGAAATAATCCAATAGAAGACGGTATGTTTCGTATGCTCGAGTTTCGTGTTTCAATGAATTCGTAGAAACTGACGGGTTTGTATATGAGAGAAGCAAAGGTCCAGCATTATTTTTGTCGTCCAACGCTGCCTCCCTTCCTACTAGGGCCTATAGTACTGATGCTTTTACTAACGATGACAGCAATATGCTGCCAGGTAGATGAGACGAATGTACCAAATCTATATGTGTACGATGAAGAGAGCGTCGTGACGTTTTTGCAGAAGGTCGGGAAGGATAGCAGCTCGCTGTATGAATTGCGCAGAAACTCGTATGGGTCTCACCTCTATGTTTATGTAAGAGACGAAAAGAAGACGGAGGTTCTGATTGTTTCTTCCGATGGGATACTTAAGTCACTGACCGCTCCGGCCAGTTTTGCGTACCTGAATGATCAAGAGGAATTTACGGTCTGGTTTGATGAAATCAACGAGGGGCTGCATTTTAGGGACGGGAGTGTCCGAAATGTTCCCAGCTTCGGAACCTTTGGTGTCGATATTAGTGGTAACTATTTCTTCATAGAAGTGGAACAGGGATTAACTGAAGTCTATAAAACAGACGAGCCGGAACGGTCTTTGTTTCTGGCAAAGCTCACAGCGAGAGAGATCTTCACTAGTGACAAACGGATATATCTTTTTGATTATGACAGTGTGAACTACGCTACTCATTCTCTGCACGATAAGATAATCTGTCAAGTATTCGAAAAAGGCGATGCGCAGTACGAACTGAAGGAAGAGGTACAAATACCACGTTCATCCCCAGGGTCTAGTCCTTTTGCAGTACTTGATATGGATACAAGGACTGGACAGGTACTGGTATTAGACGTAAGAGACCCACCATTTTCTTTTTTGACTGCGCTATATATATTCGATCTGAACACACAGATTATGACAAAAGTTGGAAATTGTGATGGGGCTCCGTTATTCCTGAGGAGCGATATAATAGCTGAAGCTTGCAGAAGCGTGGGCGCTAGGAAACAGTGAAGTAGACATCGATGACAGCGGCAACCTTAAAGTTAAATGAAAACAGACCGAAGAGAGAAGGGACCTAGGTGAGGTCGACCATCCGGATGTGATGTGGGTATTTTGCCTTAACGGCGCGTTGTTTCTGAGTCTTTACCATTTCTTCTGGTGTTGGTATTTGGGAAGGATTTTCCTTTCTCGTCTTCCTTACTTAAGCGTCCGCTCTTACCAGGTACTCGAAGTGCTAGAAGAACGACGGTGGCTGGTTGAATGGCGGCGGGAATGGGAATTCTAATTGTTGTCAGCCGGGAGTCCCCGTCTGCCCATCGCCCATAGTTGTTCAAACCACGGAACTCCGCCAGGGTCAAGGCGGCGAAGCCGCCGAGCGTGCGAGGGAACCCTTTTTGCGCCCAGCATGGGCGTGGAACTGGAAGTGAAGCATGAAAGGAGGTGAAGGCTGAGTCTTCCGAGGGCCCTGACGGAGTGACCCTCACACCTATGTGACAAGGGCGTCTACAAGAGGAGGAACGTCGATTGGAAGTCTATGGTGCAGTGCCGAACCGAGCGAAAGCGAAGCGCTATAAAGGGCGTACAACCCGGGGGTAAGCCGGCGAACTGCGGTGAAGCCCGATATCCGTCGGCGGATGTGCGTATTGGCGACGGTGTTGGCACGAATGCTGGTACTCTTACGTTGTTTCTACAAATGTGCCGGAGATGGCGATTGGTCAAAGTATGTCCGCGGTTGCTTGCGTTGCATGGAGAAAAACAACGCTGACAGAATGGCATCACATGTCTTTTGTTATGGTGCGGCAAGCGACAAGGGTTACGATAGACCAGAGACCAAAATAACATTTTGCTACACCTGGTGTTTGTGGGGTGACGATTATCCCGAAAAAAAATAAGTGAGGATCGTCATGTCGTTAAAAAAAATCGGTGTAATGTTTGTGTATAGCCTTGTAGGGAGTTTAATAACTACCTTCGCGTTTACAGCTACGTCTTCAGGGGAGTTCATGGTCGGCTTTTTAGCACTTCCAGCAGTAGCGGTGGTTGCGACGATAGCCGGATCTGTGCTGGGTATTCTCTTGACACCCTTGATGTATTGGAGCTTGAAGGACAGGAATACTGATGTTGTATTACCGATTCTCTATCTCTTGGCATTCGTATTGACGGCTCTGATGACATACCTAGATCCGAGAGTAGGATTCATAGGCGCTTTCGTCTACTGGATATCGGCCCTTGTCATAATACGATTCCGTGGTCAAGCTGTGAATAGTAGATTCCGTGAAATGTCTCCATAATCGAATTATTGGCATTGATTCTGGGCTCAAAGACCTGGCATTGACGGGTGATATTTGTAGAGGTTGTTTGATTGCTGGATAAGCTAAAGATCTTCGTAGGCTTCAGTTCGATTGTGACGCCGTGCGATTTCGCTGGAGTACATGAGTCCTAGTTCGGCGGAGTGTTCTCTCGCCCAGTCTGTGAGCTTTGTGTGACCTGCAGGCTCAGACTCCGTGTAGAGGAGACCTCTCATTAAACCCTCAATTTCTTCCCGTGTTAGAATGATGTCTCCCACAATCTTACCAATCAGTGAGGCCGCGAAGTATCCGAGTGCTGGAGAAACCGAGATAATCCGCCTATGTTTTTCTATTATCTCTCCAATAGTTTCGACAAGACCTCGAAAAGTGAATGTCTCGGGGCCGATTGCATCGATGACACGCTTATCCTTTAACTTCCCCTCGTGCACCGCTAGTTCTGCGAGATCGTCAACGTAGATGGGCTGCAGGCGATAGGAGCCATCTCCAAAGATTCCAAATACGGGTAGACGGCGAAGTACCCACGCTATGTTGTTGACGAGGATATCTTCCTTCCCAAATAAAACAGTTGGTCGGAGTATTGAGTAAGATAGACCGGATTCGCGCAGCTCACGTTCGAGCCGCGCCTTCCCGCTGAAATACTGAAGATTGCTATCTTCTTTTGGATTTGTGATGCTGACGTGTACGACACGGCGGACGCCGGCCTCACGAGCTGCATCAAATAGCTTCAGCGTGTTCTCGACGGCGAGGGAGTGGGTAAAATCACCATAATCAAACCGAATCCAATACGTGTTGTAGAGGACATCTGTATTATCTAAATCGGCGATAAGAGCCTTAGGATTATCAAAGTTAAATCTCGAAGCGGTCAAACGACCACCAAATGGATTAGCGCGCTCCGGCGAGTTTGTAATGGTGTGGACGTTCTCACCCTGGTACAAGAGTCGAGCTGCGATATACTTGCCCGAGTAACCAAAAGCCCCAGTTACTACGTGCTTACCCATTTGGTTCTCCAGTCAGAACGAGCCTTCAAATAAAATCATCGGGCAACAGTGTATCATACTGTACTGGTGCAATGGGAATTGGGACCAGCCGACAAGGTCACAATCCGGAGGGTGAAAGTCCGACCAGGGGCAGTTGCTCCACACTGCGCCAGCAACCGTCGAGCTCAACGAATACGGAAACCCGGCGGTGGAGACCGATCCCCTGGGAAACCAGACGGTGTATTATCGGGATTCCCGGATGAACGTCACGCGGAAGGAGATCTGGGAGGAACAAGGAGAGCCCGACCTGGTCCTTCTGTACGCCGAGGAGAAAACCTACAGCGCCAGCGGCCACATCTTGACCTACACCGAAGCCGCGGGATTTCCCGAAGAGCGAACCACGACCTACACCTATGACGCCGGCCTTCTCGCCTCTATCACCGTAACCAGCGGCGTCGACTCCCTGCAGAACAAGGTGACTTCGTTCGAATACTACGACAATGATAATCTCCGCACCAGGACGGAACAGGGGCTCCTGGGAGACGGAAACCCCTTCAGCTACGTGACGACCTATACGTATAATGAGAATGGGCAGATGGAGACCATCGACGGCCCCCGCACGGATGTGGACGACATTACCACTTATGCTTATGATGACCTCCAGGGGAACCTGAGCTCGGTGACCCAGCTGCTTAATCTCGTCACGACCTACGAGAATTACACGGTGACGGGACAGCCCGAAGTGGTCACTGATCCAAACGGCGTGCCCACGACATACACCTACGACTCGCTTGGACGGGTGACCAGCAGTACAATTGATGGGGACACGACTTCGTACACCTACACTCCGTCGGGAAAGATGGAGATGATTACGCTGCCCAGGCAGAACACATTGACATACAGCTATGATGAATTGGACCGGTTGGTCACGATCACCGACGGTCTTGGGGACACGATTAATTACAGCTACGACTCCGCTGGGAAAAGGCTGAAGGAGGAGATTCGAGACCCTTTGGGAACGCTGACAAAGACAATCAGCTATCAGTATGACGTGCTAGGAAGG
>SDBT01009022.1_pt1 | contig 16207 bp, 18 predicted proteins | sample 2277101 | NCBI WGS metagenome assembly SDBT01 (sample SAMN10404973, study PRJNA504765) | marine sediment metagenome | isolation source: marine sediment core GS10_PC15, 103 cmbsf | place: Arctic Ocean: Southern Knipovich Ridge | collected 2010 | reverse complement strand
ATTTTTGAATCTATTCTTAAAAATGACGGGGAAGAAATAACGGCATTATTTTCACGGCAGGGTGGAAAAACAGAAACTATAGCCTGTTCATGTGCAACTCTTATGGTATTAATTCCGACACTAGCAAAAGTTTTTCCCAAGCAATTAGGGCATTATTCTCAGGGATTTTGGGTAGGACTTTTTGCCCCTTCCTCAGAGCAGGCATATACAACTCATGAGCGTATGGATATTAGACTGGATTCGGATCAATCAATTGAAGTTTTGGGAGATCCAGATATTCATGCAACTAAAAAATATAAGGGTGGCATGATAACTTTAAGTGGGAAGGGGTGGAAATCTTTCTGTCGTTTACAGACGGCTGCTGTCAATGCAAAAGTAGAATCTAAAACTTATCATCTTGCAATTATAGAAGAGGCTCAAGATGTAGATAGTATGAAAGTTCTCAAGTCGATTCATCCAATGGTAAGTGCCGTAAATGGTACAATAGTTAAAGTGGGAACACCCACTAATCGCCTTTGTGAATTTTTTGAGGCAATAAAAAGAAATCGTATTTATCAGACTCAGAGTAGAGTTCAAAATCATTTTGAATATAACTATAAAATTGTACAGAAATATAATAAAAGATATCGGGCGTTTATAGAGAAAGAAAAAGATAGGTTGGGTGAAGAATCAGATGCGTTTCTTATGGCGTTTGAATTGGTTTGGATGTTGGAAAAAGGAATGGCTCTTACTCCCGGTCAGTTTGAAGAATATATGCGCGATGTTTCTATGCGTTTTGATTATGGGACAGAAGATGAAGTATATGTAGCCGGATTGGATCTTGGTAAAGCTAGGGACTCAACCGTATTGACTATTTTACGGGTGGAAAATATTTATGAGGATACTAGAAATAGAAAAGTCATTAGGAAAAAATGTATTGCAAATTGGTTGGAACTAACTGGGGAAAACTGGGAAAGTCAGTTTGATCAGATTTATTCTACCCTTCAAAATTATAACGTTCATATTCTTTTTGTGGATTCTACCGGGAAAGGAGATCCTGTTGTAGACCGATTAGTGAAAGCATTTTCTCATACTTCTATTGATATACAGGGAATCATATTCACTGAAAAATCTAAAAATGAAATGGCTCTATTGTTTTATGAAGAAATGAGAGCTCACAGAATTGCAGTGCCTTCCCATGCTATTGCCCGAAAAACTAGGCGGTATAAGAATTTTATGTCGCAGTGGTTCAATGTGGAAAAGCATTACAGAAAAAAAATGATGTATTTTGAGCATTCCAAAGAACGGGGGGCTAGGGATGATTATGTAGACAGTCTGCTTTTAGCTCTGCAAGCTTCTCAAGATGTATCTACTAATCGACCTATATCATATGCCAGAAATATTTTGAGAGAAGGGAATACCGGCCATAGTTCTCGGTATGATAAAGCGATGGAAAGATTGAGAGCGCGTCAACCCAACAGTTTTAGAAATAGAAGGAATATTGCAAAATTTGGAAAAGGTGTTGAATTTTAGATAGGTTTCCAGATATAATAATATATCGGGAGAAAATTGAATGCCTAATTTATCTACGGGTTTAAGTCGAACCCAAGGTTTCGTTGGAGAAGTTGCTCATCCAAGTCAGCGTTTTGTACGAAAATCACTGACTGAAGCAACTATTCTTGAGAAAGAATTTAAGCGATTTGAAAGATATGTAGAATACTGGGAACTTTACAAAGGTAATCACTGGAGTGAATCAGAATTAGATTTAGACGTTCCCACTCCGGTATTAAATAAAACTAGAACATTTATTGATAAATCAGTTTCTTTTGTAGTTGGGAAATCTTTTAAGGTGCAGTTTCCTACAAAAGAAATACAAAAAATTTTAGATCCTTTTGTAGATTTACTTCTTGAAAATTCCGGTGGGGCATTAATGTTGGGACATGAAGCCGTGCAGACTGGATCAGTTACCGGGGATTGTTTTCTAAAAGCGGTGTGGGATAAAAAAGCAAATTTCGGGAGAGGCGGGCCAAAGATTCAAGTATTGGATTCTGAGGATGTGAGAGTTAGATATAGTTTTATAGATTATTCTAATAATGTTCCCGATGAAGTTTTTATTGAATACGAATTTTTGACTACTCTTGGAACAATTTCAACTCGGCGAGAAGAAATTACTGACAAAGAAATAAAAGTTTTTATAGATAATAAATTAATATCAGAACTGTCAGGCCCAAATATTTTGGGTAGAATGTTTGTAGTTCATATTCGGAATATGATTGCAGGAAAAGAACCTTATGGGCTTTCTGATGTCGTAAATATGGAAAATCTGAATAAACTTCTTAATTCTGCAATACGAAGATTTCGGGATGATGTAGATTATCATGGTGATCCGATTACTCTTTTATATGGAATGAAAATAGAAGACCTTCAAAAAGGTGTAAATAAGACTTGGGGAAATCTTCCGGAAAAAGGAAGGGTTGAAAATCTTACTCTTGATACTGATTTTCCGGCACAGCAAAAACTTTTTGCAATCATTGAAGAGATGATGCACGAACAAACAAATATTCCTATGGGTAGTACCAAAGGAGTTCAGAATATTTCAAATACAACTGGGGTTGCTTTACAGATGCAATATCTTCCGCTTATAGAATTAACACTCAGAAAAAGAATGGCTTATGGTCATGGTTTGAAAAATGTAATTATGTTAGGAATGGAATTGATGGCCAAAGGCGAAGAATTTATGAAAGTGAATAGATCCCAGTTTCCTGCTTTTAAAGAGACAGGAATTATGGATGCGATAAAACAAGTTGAAGATATTATTGAACAGGAAAAAACTTCAATTACAAAACTTAAACCTTGGAACACGATAGAAATAAAATTTCAGGATTTTCTGCCGAAAGATAAAATGATTGAGTTGGGAATACTTCGGGATGAAATGGCTTTGGGATTAGAAAGTAGAACTGGAGCTATGGAGAGATTGGGAAAGAAAAATATCCAAGAAAAATTAGATGAAGTTGATGAAGAACGGGAAGAATTAAAAAAGAAAGGAATTCTGCCACAGCTTTTGGGTAGAGAAGGAAAAATGGCAGATTTAATAGAGCCTTCAAAAGATGATGGCGGTATGAGAGATAAATCTGAAACTATAGATGGACAGAAAAAACAGGAGGAAAAAGCTAGTGCCTAAAATTAAGATACCCCCGGCTACTGGATCAGACGGCGTTATTCATTCTCATACAGCAATTGTGAATGAGAATAAAAACGGAAAAACTAATTGGACAAGTGCGGGTCAGGCTCATTCTCATCCGGTTAAAGGAGGTAAAGCCATGTCAATTCAAACCAGAGCATCGGCACATTTACATTAATGCCGAAACATTTAGATACAAAATCAGGGACTACGGGACGAAAAACCAAGTCTAAGAATAAAGGAAGTAAAAAAAGGAAACGTAAATAATTATTGACAAAGAATAAGTAAAAGAAGTATTTTTAGTATGACTAAAAAGTAACAGACGTAGAATAAAGATGAAGCACCGTAAAAAATCCTAGCACTAGGAGGTGCTAACATGTCAGTTCAAGATAGTATAAATCGAGGGAAGAAAACTGCTGGCCCAAATGCCAGACAGATTATTGCTCCCCCCGGTTTTAATACTGATATTCCGGAACAGTTTTCGGTAGCGAATAACAATACTGGAAATTCAGTTTTAACCCCTTCTCCCTCTGGACCCGAACCGATTAACCTGAAAGGAAAAACCAATAATGCTGATTCAGAAGCAAAAAGGTTTAACAAACAAAATCAGAAAGGCGAATTCGAGTTATAGGTATTAATGAATGTTAACACCTAAAAACAATCCTATTAAAATGAAAGGCGGTTGGGTGTTCCTTTATAGTGATGGAACACATAGCAAGGCTTTTTCTGAAAGGGCGCAAGCTCTTAGAGAAGGTCAGGCTTACCAGTCCAGCTTAAAATTGAAACAGGAAGCTTTGGTAAAGAAAGAAGCTGAAAAATCTTCTGAAAAAACCGAAGCGGATTCAACTGATGGTAAATCGTCCGAGTCGCAGGGAGAAGATGGGACAAGTCCCTCCAAGGACTCTAAAAAAGGGAAAAAGAAAAATAAGTAGCTTTGCTGCTTAAAAATAACGAAGGAGGAAAAGTAATAAATGCCGAAAATTAGAGACGTAGAAACAATTGAGAAAGAGATAAAAGATGTTGAAGGTATAGAAAAGCCTGATAAGGAAAAAATCGAATCTTTGAAAGATGAACTCGATACCCGAAAAGAAATTAATAAGGAAATCGAGGAGAAGTCTATTGTGAAAGCATCAGACGGAATAAAAGTTGAAAAAGATAAGATTTATGACACCCAAGAAAAACTCAAGGGTGACTTACGGGATAAAGATGTCAGATTAAAGGAACTTGAAGAAAAACAGAATAAGATCAACCAAGAAAAAGTCGAGAAAGAAAAAGTTGAAAAAATTGCAAAGGAAAAAGAAGAGAATGAAAAACTCGAAGTTTCTGAACGCATATCAAAAATCGAAGCAGACAGTCGGCTTGAAAAGGAAAAAATGGATTTGGCTTTCAAGAAGAAGGATCAAGAAATGAAATCCGAACTTCAAAAGCGAGATCTTAATCTGTACAAGCAATCGTTGATTGCTACGGCCAAAGGCCAAATCATTCCAGAACTTGTAGAAGGAAACTCAGAGGAAGAAATAAAAAAGAGTTTTGAAAATGCAGTTCAGCGATATAAAAGTATCGTTGAAAACAATGAAGTAAAAGTTAAAGAAGATAAAATAAAGCAGAGTAAACTTCCAGAAGCTTCTGGCGATGGCAAAATAGAGTCTGATTCCCCTCCAGCGGGAAATGATGCAAATAGTTCCGGCTTTAAAGAATTATCGGCAAAAGAGATTGCAAAACTTACTCCGGATCAATTCAAAAAGCATAAGGAAGAAGCATTAGCCCATGTGGATAAGGAAACGGCTCAAGCATAAATAGGAGGCAAGTAAAATGCCGACTACAAAAGTAGCCGATATTCCTCAGAATATTTTGGTAATTTATTCTAGGGAATTAATTATGGAGCAGATTCCTCGTCTTCATTTTCGCCGCTTTGTTGTGGAGAAAAAAGAAGCAGGACTGCAAGCGGGAAAAAGAATCAAGTTTATTTCACTTGATGAACTTCCTGATGGTGGGGAACTTCCTGATGAAGATATTCCCATTCCGAAAAATAAAATTTCAGGTGGTGAAGTTTTTATCACTCTTAAAGAGTTTGGTAATGCCGCTGAGTTTTCTCGTAAGGCTGAGAATTTTTCAATTCGAGACCTTATGCAAGATGCAACGACTTTACTTGGTAGAGATTTTGCAAAAACCCAAGACAGGGATCTTCGAGATGCCCATCTTACAACGCTTAACAAATGGTTTTCGATTGCCGCAGGACAAACAGGGGGCTCTACAGGTGTAGTTGCCGCTAATTTTGATTCTGTGTCACTTGCAGGCATTGTTGAGCAGGCCCACAATTTAAATCTTCCGAAAATGGAAAGAGGAACGGATCAGTTTTATGTATTCGTTGGAACCCCTCACCAGATTCGGACGATGAGAGAAAGTCCGGGCTGGTTGGATGCCCGAAGATATGTTGATCCATCAGAACAGATGAATGGTGAAGCCGGACGTTTGAATGATGTGGTATTTCTCCAGACAACTCAGATGCCTATCTTGGTTGGTGCTGGAGCGTCAAGTGCAGATGTTCACAGAGGAATCCTTATCGGGATGAATGCTGTTGGACTTGGGGAGTCAATTCCTATGGAGTTGATTCCTGATCCGATTGAAGATTTTGGTAGAAGGCAGGCAATCGCTTGGTATTCCATCTGGGGTGCGAGCATTGTTAATGACTACCTAATCGAAATCCAAACTACATAAGGAGGAATAAAAAATGCAGAGTAAAAACTATAGTAAAGACGTAATGCTGTTCAATGATGATGCAGTAAGCGCACTTGCAGCCAGTGGTGCAACATTAGATTTTCCTTTCGACCTTGGTAGTGGGGCAATCGCAGCAAATCAGTTTGTTGTAATCCCGATGTCAAACGCTTTAGCGACAAATTTGACAGCGGCTTATGATGAAGATTTACGTAAGATAGTCTTGACCAACAATCATGCGAGCATTGCCTTTACTGGCACTGTTACGATCATGTACATGCAGTAGGAGGAAAGTAAATGGCAAAAGATAAAGAAGAAAAAGTAGAAGAAAAGAAACCGGAAACTGAAAAAAACTTTCCTAACTCTGAGGAAGTCAAAAAGAAAAGTAAGTTCAATGAAGGCGTAACAGTCCTAGAAGAAGCGAAGCCCGTAGTGGATAATCAAGTAGTTATCCTTACTAAGAGAGCCAAGTTTTTTGTTGGGAACAATCCGTACGAATTCAAAGCTGGAGTAAGATATGAAGTCCCGGCAGACGTTAAAAAGATTCTCGTAATTCGTGGAATCGTGAAAGCGTCTTATTAAACGGGAGAGATTAGATGAGTGCGGTAGCTAGATTATATTTCGATATTGAATCCATTGAAAAAGATTTTAAAGAAATTAATGGTGAAGATGCAATTCTTGATATATTGGAATTCAAAATTTTTGAGTCATCAAGCCGTGATGGAACATTCACGGAAATTGATACACAAGATTTTGATCCAAGAAAGAATTTTATTGAAACGAAGGTAGCTACCGCACTTGATTTTTGGTTTAAGTTTAAATATGTAGATAGTCTGGCTGTAGTGTCAGAATTTTCTACTGCTATTTTGGCTGAAAGTATTGAGATACTCATTAAAAGAATCCGGAAACATCTTGGAGATACAGATGAAAATCTGTCTGCTTTCACAGATGAAGAATATATAGATATGATACGGAACGCGAATGCCCGTATGACGGATAACAATAATGTGACTCTTTTATCAGAATGGCGAATTCAGGGAATTGCTTTATTAAGTAGAATTCAAGCTTGCTATACATTGGCATACAGAAATTCTGATAAATTTCCTGTTGAATTGCCGGATGATGTAAAAATTGATACGGGGAAACGGGTTGATCATTACGTAAAATTAGCCAAGGCACTAGAGGGTCAGTGGAAAGAAATGAAAAAGGATCTTGGTTCTGTGGATGATGAGGGAGAACTTACGGGAATTCCAAAAATTGATTCACAGAATTGGATACGAGAATCATATTTTACTGACCAAAGGCGTATAGGTACGAACCGATATGGTGACGGTCTTGGAAGGTCTAGGCGTGTAATTTGAGCAAAAATGTAAATGTGCCTGAATTCATGGCTGACTTGGAAGAGTTCTTTATTGAATTCGGTGAACCCGAAGGAAAAGTAGAAAGTATTTGGTTCAAACAAAAAACTTCAAAACGAGATAAAGTTTATGGTGAAGATGTAAGCGAAGCCTACGATCAGTTTTCAATTCCAACTTGGATGTATGGTGATGTAACCATGTCTGAATTGAGTGATTTCGGGTTAGGTCTCGAATATAAAAAAATGAGAAAGGCTTTTGTAACTGGGAAATCTTTCGATGATCTGGGGATTGCCCGTCCGGTTGAAAAGGATCGTGTAAAAATACAGGGAATTATTTATGAAATAATGCGGCTCAGGGAGTTTCCGTTAGAAGGAACTATTTTTTTATTTCAATGTTGGTTGATGGAAGCGGCTTTTACTGTACAGGATGAAGAACGGAGAGAAGAAGTGGATAAACATTTTGAACCTGATTCTTCTCAGGCAGAAGATGAGACTGATACAACAAGACCCGCAAGTGAGTTTGAAGATATTGCGGCTCGATTGTTTGGAATAATTTCAGAAGATTTTGAAATAACTTCTACTGAAACCGATATTAAAATTTCTATTGATGGGGCTGGACCTTTTACTGTTAGTTTGACTGAAGATTCAATACTTACTGCTCAAGACATAGCAGACGATTTACAACCTCTTTTAGATACCGCTTTTGGGGCAGGGATAGCACTTGTAATAGCAGATAGTGGACTTGTAATTATTGAAACTGTATCTACAGGAAAGACTTCTGAAATAGAACTTTTTGATGTAACTGATAATCCATATAAAATTTTGGGTTTTGAAATAGGAAAAGTATTTGGTAAGAGGCAACCTGTAGAACATGATGATAATGATTACGATGAAGAAGGAAATCCAACATGGCTAGATTAGGAGCAAAATTAAAGGTAACTAGAAGCCCTAGAAGAAAAACTAGTGGATTATATGGAGATTGGAATAAGGTTAAAAAGAAAATTTTCAAAATCAGTAAAGGTATTCAACTGACTGGCAATACTTTACTCAGGCAGATGGGCCGATTATATATGGATAAAGTTATCGGCCATATAAAAAAACAAGATTTGAAATTTGTGGCTCTTAAACCTTCTACGATTGCCAAAAAAGGTCACGCATTATTTTACATTGATAAGGGCAAGTTTCTCTCAAGATTAAAATTAGTTACTGTGACAAATCAGAAGCATGATTTCAAACTGGCGGGAGGGGCTTTTGGGAATGTCACCTATGATAATCGTAGAAGCATGTTAGATATAGCTCGGATGAATAATGATGGAACTAAGTTTATAAAACCACGAAGACTGTTTACAATCTCATTGAGGGAAACAATTAGGGGAACTAATATTCCTAGAGGTATGCAGAAATTTGTAAGAGATATTTGGACGTTTCCTAGTGTTTGATTATACAATTAGAGACGTAGATAAGAAACTTCTTATTACGCTAAAGAATAAATTATGGACTGTCCGACAGGATGGAAAAGATGTGAGATTTAGAATTGCATTTAATACTGTCGATGAGGCTCTTGGGCGTGAAACTTTTCCGGCTATTTCTATTTCTTCCGGGGAAGGTTTAATGGCAGAGGAAACAGAGTGGAATCAAAATCGGCCAGAGCATCATGGAATGGTTGCAGGGTTTAAAGAGGATCCTGATGATACAACTCAGGTAATTACTAATCCGGGTAGAACTGATTTCACATATCAATATGTAATCAATTATTTGGTTACTCATAAATCGCATGATAATTTCATTAAGTTAGAGTTGTTCAAACTTTTTCCTAGAACTTCGATTATGTTTTTGAATCGGTTAGGAGAAAAAGAAGCAATAGTTTTCCGAAGAATCGGAGAACATATTGATTTAACAGCAGAGATTGATGGAAAAAAAATTTATAGAAAACAATTTACGTTACAGACACACCTACGAATACAATTAGAAGAAGCACAAAAATTCTTACGAGCACATGCAGGTCGAGATTTCACAACAGAAGTAGTGGATAATCTCGATGAATTTGCCGACCAATTTAGTTAAGGAGGCCAAGTAATGGCTGAACAAACATTAAATACATTTGAGTTGGCTCCCGGTATTTTTTTTACCGAGGCACCTTCCCCTCCACCACCTCCGTCTGGTATTCCAAAGAGTACTGGCGGGATATTTGGAGTTACGGAAAGGGGTCCGGTAGGAGAAGCTGTGGAAGTCCGTTCTTTTGCAGAGTGGACTCGGATTTTCGGTGATTTTATTAGCGAGATATTTTCCAGTCAGAAGCACGTTAAGAAAGCTTTTCAAAACGGTAGCACAAGATTGGTATTTACTCGCATTGTACATTATACCGATATAACCGACGCTCTTACGCTTACGGCGTTAAAGGCAACGGGTGGAATTGCAGATGATACTGCACCAGTAATAAATGCTTCAGTTGCAGACGGTGGAAACGCCGGAGATGATGGGGCAGGAGCATCTGGTGGAACATTTTCTGGTTTTGACGATGGGACTTATACCATCACTGTTTCAACCGGAGGAGCGTTTGATGGATCAGTAGCAGAAGTTACTATTACATCAAACGTAGGTTCCGACACAGGCCCGTTTCTTTTTAAGCCACTTACAGGAGTTCCTTTTGCCGTTGGCACTAGGGGTGTAACTCTAACTCTCACAGATGGTGGGGATACAAATCTTACCTCTGGAGATATTTGGACAATTGCCGTGACAGCAGCCAAGTTAAGAATATCAGTTACCAGTATTGATGAAGGCTCATTTTATAATAATGTAGTCCTCGGAATTTCAGCAGGAACGCTGGGAGTATCTGGAGAATTTAATATTCAAATTTTGGATGCAACGACTTTGATTCTTCTTGAAACAGTTTGGGAGAATTTATCTCTCGATACAGTCGCAGCTAATTACTTTGAAAAAGTAATTAATAATGATGGTACTGGTTCAGAATATATTCGTTTAACTGATACTTCGGAAACGGGAGCAGTTAATACGACACAAAGTAATGTCGTTTTATCAGGAGGGGATGATGGTTTAACCGGACTTGTGAAAGCCGATTTTATCGGAGATCCTATTGCTGAAACCGGATTAGAAGCACTCGGAGTTTTTCCATTTAGTCTTGTCATAGGTAATCCAGATAATGATGATACCGATGATAGTGCTGATGTGAAAGAAGCTGTCGATGTTTTTATTCAGGCAAGACATCCAACATCTTTTCAAGTTGCGCCAGTAAGAAAAGGTTTGACACCTGCACAGGCGAAGACCTTTATGGATACAACGCTTGCGTTGGATTCTCCTTTCTACGCATCTTATTATCCTTGGATAAAAAACAGTGACGATGATTCTACAATATCGCCAACAGGGGCTCTTATTGGTTTATATGGCCGATTTGCTGACTTGCCTCAATTTGGTATTCATTTCAGCCCTGCTGGAATTGATGCCAATTTTATTGGGGTTAGTGGTATTGAAAGAACTGTTGGGCCTGTCAATGCAGGAATTTTGAATGAAGCAAGAGTTAATCTTATCAAAACAATTCGGGGCCGGGGTGTAACAGCTTTCGGTGCTAGGACAGGTGCGATTAGCAGAGCCGCAGATTTCAAATATATAGGACAAAGATTGAACACTTCTTTCGTTGAGAAATTTATCGAAACGAATACACAGTGGGCAGTCTTACGTCCTAACGATACCAAGTTATATCAGGACCTAACCGGATTCGTTTCGGCGTTTCTTTTGTCACACTTCAAAACTGGAGCACTGGCAGGGGATACACCAAGAAACGGTTTTCAGGTGATTTGTAATAATCAGGTTAATACTGATGTAACAAGACAGGCTGGCTTAGTCGTCTGTCGAGTTGGGATTCGTAACAAGCCGACCGCAGAGTTTATCTGGTTTAATATAATCCAGTTAGCTTCGGGTGGCTCGACAATTGCGGAAGCCGCATAAATTAGAACAGGAGGAAAATTAAATGCCAGCAGGTGAAAATGAAACACAAAATGGCTCCGGTTCTGAGATAAGGTCGAAATATAGATTTCTTGTTTATTTTAGAGAAGAGGGACAAGATTTCTTTGTGGCCGGGTTTAACTCAATTTCGGGTTTGGAGTCAGAAGTTAATGTTGTGGAATGGAGAACAGGTGATAATAACGAAACTAAGAAATTACCGGGTTTCGGAAGTCATCCCCCTATCGTTCTTGAAAGAGCTTACGATGCAGGAACATCCTTAAAAGATTGGTATGATGAAGTTTTCAGTTCCGCTCAAGGAACTGGAGCCGGAGAATATCGAAAGGATCTTGTCATTGAAATTCTCAATCGGAATGGGACAACTTACAGAAAAATTGTTGCTGTTAATGCTTGGCCTTCAAAATATTCCGCATCTGATTTAGATGCGAGTAGCGAAGACCCTTGGACTGAATCTATTGAGGTTCAGAATAATGGTTGGGATTTTGAAGATATTGGAAATGCCAATTCTACTGATAGTAACACAAGTAGTTAATCAAATCAGGGAGGGGAACAAAATTTCCCTCCCGTTTTAAGGAGAAAGAAAAAGTGAGAATAGAAAACGCAGAAACATTAGAAAAAGAATTAGAATTAGAAGTAGGATTTCAAATAGGAGATTCTGAATATAAAAAAATAATAATTCGGGATGTTATAGGTGCTGATGAAGAAGCTATCTCAACTTCTGAATTTAAAAACAATCCTTCAGCTATGATAATTGAATTAATTCATCGTTGTCTGGTGGAAGTTAATGGGATGGAAAAGTTGCCGGATAAGAATAAAATTAAAAAATTACCTATGTTTGTTCTGGATACAATAATATTGGAAATGAGAAAGTTATGTGTAGGATCAAAATATAGTTACAAAGAAACGTGTCCTAAAAAAGATTGTAAAACAATTAATGATAAATTTATAGATTTAGACACTCTTGAATACAAAAAAGAAGATTTAAAAATAAATTTGACATTAGTACGTGGAATACGTGTAAAAAATGAACTGTTGAAAGAAGCTGTAATTAATTGGCCTAACGGTTTTATTCAGGAACGTTCTTTAGAAGTTCAGGATGCTAGAGAGGGTGATACGGATATAACTGGAATGGGACAATTTTTAACAGACGTTGTTTTTGAATGTATCGAAACAGTCGGAGGTCAACTTATAACAAAAGAGCAAGTAAAAAATATGGCTCGCGTTGATAGGAAAATAATTACAGATAAAGTTATGGGTAATTCATCTCCCGGATATGTGCAGGATCTAAAATTTAAATGTTCAAAGTGCGGAGGACCTATCAAACATAGGGTAAATGGATTTGATTTTTTAGCATAAACCCTGACCTGTATTTGGATGCTGACATTGTTTTCGATGGTAAGGCAATGGTCAAACAATCCGGGGCAGGGTTATTATATGACTTAATGGGACAGTTTTCATATTTTTGGGGCTGGACTGACGCAGATTTTTTAAGAGTGCCTATACGGAGGAGAAAAAAATTAGAAAAAGTGATTAGTTTTCAAATAAAAGAATTGTTTCCAAAGGATCAAGGCAGAATTATGGGAACTCGTAAGCCGGGGAAACATAGATAATGGCTACTGATACAGCAGTACTTGGTTTTGTAGCAAAGTTTTCAGACCGTGCTAGCCAACCTATGAGAAGGTTGAGCCGTAATTACGATAAGTTAAATAGGCGTGTTGGTGGTATGGCTTTGACTATGAGCAAGACTGCTGGAACATTTGGACGGGCCACTCTTTTAATGTCAACTCCGATAGTTGCTTTTGCGGCATTATCTTTTAAGGTAGCCGCAGATTTTGATGCATCTATGAGAATTGTGCAGGCCAAGTCCGGTGCAACAGGAGAGGTCCTTGAAAAATTAAGAGAGCAAGCTAGAAAATTAGGAGCTACAACTCAATTTACAGCACAACAAGCCGCAGATGGAATGACATTTCTTGCACAGGCAGGATTGGAAGCTAATGAAATTTTAAGTGCAACTCCAAAAGCATTGCAATTAGCGGCGGCAAATAATATAGGATTAGCAGCAGCCGCAGATCTTGTTACCAATGTTTTGAAAGGATACAACTTGGAACTTTCTGATCTGAATATGGCCAATGATATTCTGACAAACACAAGTAATAAATCAAATGTCAGTATTAGTGAATTGGGTGAGTCATTAAAAGTTGCGGGACAACTTTTTACTGCTATGGGTGTTCCTTTAGAAGAACTTACTTCTTTAATCGGTGAAATGGGAAATGCTGGTATAAAAGGAGGATTGGCCGGAACTGCTCTCAGAAAAGCCATGTCCAGTCTTTTGAATTTAACTAAAGGAGCTAAAGATGTCTTCAAAAGACTTGGTATAGATCCAAAAATATTTAAGGATTCTGAAGGAAGAGTTACTTCTTTTACTAAAGTTTTGGAAGTGTTAGGAAAATCAGGTGCTACGGCAGGAGATCTTATTAAGCTATTTGGTTTACGATCTGGTCCTCTTTTAACTTCTTTTATTACTAAGGGGACGGAGGGAGCAAGAAAATTACAGAAGGAAGTAACAAAAGTAGGAGAGACGGCTCGTATTGCTGCCATTAAAATGGAAGGACCTATGGGTGCTCTTTTACTTCTTAGATCGGCTTTTGAGGCTTTACAACTTTCTTTAATTGAATCAGGTATTGGAGCTATTTTTGAAAAATTAATTAGAGGTTTAGCACTTGTATTACAGAAAATATCTTTTTTACCTAAGCCCCTTCTTTTTACTATTGCAATTTTGGGATTAATGTTAGCGGCCATTCCTCCAATCGGATTAGCGATTGCGATTGTAGCCAAGGGATTTATTTTCTTTCAGGCTCAGTTAAAAAAGTCAGTGATCTTTATGCGAGCGTATAATATTCAGGCGATAAGAACAGCGATTGCAAACAAGGCACTTGCAAATTCAGTACCTACAAGAATATTACCTGCGAGAGATGCACTTGGAAGATTTTCAAAAGCGGCTGGCCCGGTAGGTGGAAAAAAAGTCGGAATACTTACTAATTTTCTTGGAAATTTTGGAAAGTCATTTACTGCTATTGCTAAAAAAGTAGGAACTTTTGTAAAAGGAATAGGTGGAAAGATACTTGCACCATTAGCAATAATAATAGGAGTGTTTTCAATCTGGAAGAAAAATATATTCGGTGTTCGTGATGCCTTTGCTTCTTTCATGAATTTTTTGAAAATAAAAGTATTCGATCCTTTGAAATTTGCATTTACTTTTATAAAAGTATTATTACAGGCACTTTTTACTGATAGTGTGAGTGCGGAAGATGCGGCATTTTTAGGGGGTCATTTTGGAACTATAATTAAATTATTAAACAATGATTTTTTTCAGGCTATAAGAAAAGTCATAGTGGGGTTTCGTAAACTAATTATTTGGTTTTCAGGATTGGGATTAAACCTAGGAAAACTGACAGAAGGTTTTCTTGAACTTGGAGGAATTGGAGCCGCAATAGGAACTTTATTTGGAGGTCCAATTGGTGCAGCTATTGGTGCAGCTATTGGAATTTTAATTGCTGGAATAATTAATCTTGTACGTAATTGGGATGATGTAAAAATGGCGGTATTAAAAGCTTTTGATGCCATGCTTGATACTGCACCTTTTAGATTCGTTATTAAGATAGGAAAAGCATTAGCTAAGTTTTTTGATCCAGATAAGAATGTTTTTTCAGCTTTTCTTGTTACTCTATTCGATATTGGTAAATTACTTTTTGATATATTTATTGGAGTAAGTAAAATTTTATTGGGTAGGGGTTTTACAGAAATAGGAAAGTTTTTCGGAAAGATAGCAAGATTTTTTGGACAAGCTGGCGCATTTAATTTAGGGGATCTTTTAGGAGCATCTTTGGATTTTGTTGCAAACATACCTTTTATAAAAACAATAATAGATAAATTAGAACCAGCAATAGAAATAATTAAAGCTATATTTAATCAAATAGTTAAAGACTTTAAGTTTGTTTTCAGTAAGATTACAGATTTTATACGGCCTGTAATTAATAAAATTAAATCACTATTTCTTGGATTCCTTATTCTTATAAATGAGAAATTGGCTACAGTAGCTGAAGGGTTTTCTAAAGTTCCCGGTCTTGGGAGGCTTGCTGAAACAGCAGAAAGAGCTAACTTACGTTCTCGAAGTTTAAGAGCAACACAAGCATTACTTGATGTAACAGGATCTACAGAGTCACGAAAAAGATTATTTGCAGCAGCAAGAACAGCTGGATTTGAAGGTGAAAAAGGTGGGAAGTTTCAGATTCAAATTGATTTCAAAGGTCTTGGATTTTCTGAAAAACAAGTGGAAGAAATACTTACAAAAGTATTAAAACAAAAGGGTATAGAAAATGCTTTGGTAGATGCAATATCTACTGATAATACGCTTCAAGGTTCTCTCGATGATGTGGCGGTTGGTCAATGAGCGTAACAAATACACAAAAGCAGGCAGTTAGCTATAGGTATTCTGGATTTCTTTTATCTGTAGATTCTCTACCCCCGTTATTTTTACGGTTTCAATTCAATCCGGAAAAGTTTAAAGATAATACCAATGCTGAATTTGCATTCAGTACTTCTCCGGGCAGTAGATTTCAATTTCCTATTTATATGGGAGGTACTCCCCGTATAGTTACATTTCAATTGAAATTCGATCAGGATTATCCAATTGCATGTGAACTTGGGAAAATAAAAAATGATGAAGATATCGGGTCGGGTAGGGGGGCAGGGACAGTAATAAAAAAAGCTATAAGGATGAGATTAGTACAACAGGTTCTTGAACAGTTCAAACTTCCAAAACTTGGTCTAGCTAACAATACTTTTGCGAGTATTTCAGGTAAATTTTTCAAAGGTTCGGCTGTGTCTGATCCCTCACCACCAACAATTATTTTAGGCATGGCAATAGATAAATATGTTCTTGGATTTTTATCAAAAGCGGAGATAGAAGTTGAAAAACAAAACAGGTATATGATGCC
>SDBT01009021.1_pt1 | contig 16207 bp, 16 predicted proteins | sample 2277101 | NCBI WGS metagenome assembly SDBT01 (sample SAMN10404973, study PRJNA504765) | marine sediment metagenome | isolation source: marine sediment core GS10_PC15, 103 cmbsf | place: Arctic Ocean: Southern Knipovich Ridge | collected 2010 | reverse complement strand
ACCACCACCTTGACCACCGAATGATAAATCTCTTAGTGCTTTTGCTTTCTTTGGTCTGGGTAAAAGTGAATCTTTTCCTCGATTTCTTGCTACAAAACTTACTTGTTTGTCATCTAATTTTGTTTCAGTATCAAGTCCTGAAAAGAAACTCACTTTCTTAAAACCTGGTTTCTTCCTATGTTTTGTTTTCTTAACTACTTTCTTTTTCTTATTTACTTTCTTTCTAGTTACCAAGTTGAGTAGCTCCAAAGAAATCTACGAATTTACTAGTAGTTGGAAACTCAAATTCTGTGCCTTCTCTACGTGTTCTTACATTGAAATCACCTATTTCTTGATCAACCAATCGCCTTGTTTTTACACCAGCTCCTCTTACCAATGGGAAAATTCCGAATGAAATATCCTTAACGTTTGATACTTTTTGTTTTAACCTACCTGTTAAACCGTCAATTATCATTCTTGGTGATTTTGATTTTACTTGTTTTGATCTTATTTTAATTTGTGTTATAGATGTAGGTCTTGTTCTAGGATTCTCTACAAATCGTTTTCCTTCTATTGTTAAACTTGGTCTGGTGTTTCTTGGTGCAGAAATTCTAAATTTATTTCCACCTTGAACCTTAATGTCAACTGATCTTTGTCGTGATAGTTTTACCACTCTTCGTATTCTGCTTTTTTGTTTTGCTACTCTTGTTCTTGTTCTTACAGCAGTAGGTGTGAATCTTTGTCCAACTGTTCTTGATCTTGGTTTGGATCTACTAACTTTTCTTGCTCTAGCTTGTCTAACACTTGTTGGAGCTCTACGTCTTGCCATTATCTACTTATTTCCCCACCAGCAAAGTCATCACCAATAGTATCATCTTCATCTATATCTTCCATATCTTCATCTAATCCGTTCTCTTCTTCTACTAATTCATCAATAGAACTTTCACTTTCTCTTTCAGCCGCAATTTTTTGTCGGAATCTTCCTACTTGTTCATCATCAATTCTTCCTTCTAGTTCAAGTTCAGATCTTCTAGTTCCAAAACCACCAGCTCTTTCAGCGACAGGTCCTTGTTGACCTGATAATTCATCACCACCAAACTCATCTGCTTGAAATGATATTGCAGTACCAAGTCCTCTTGTTCTTCGTTCTCTTATGCTTTCTCTTATTCCACTAAGTCCTGCACCAGCTCTTTGTTTTAGCAATCCACCAACTGACTTTGATTTAATTTGTGATAGTTTAGCTTGTGCGCCTGTTAGATCACCAGCTTTTGTTAATAGAATTGCTTCTGCTTTGAGTTTTTTAGCGCCTTTAGTTGTTAATGTTACAGGTTTTTTTGGAACAAGTCCTGAACCTATTGAGGCTATACCTCTTTGTTTCTTGCCACTACCTTTTGGCCTACCTCTTTTTCTTTTTCCAAATGATGATGTAACACCACCAGCTCCACTACTAATAATTTCACCACTTCTTCCATTACCTGTTAAAATATCTGTAAAACCAATTTTAAATGGATTTACACTTTCAGTAAATCCAGTACCAATATTTCCAATCCTTGAATTGAAACCTTCACCTAATTCAGGAATTCCTACTCCAATATCGCTATCAATTTTTGGTATTCCACCACCGTTTCTTGGTTGCTGTAATCCATCGAAAAATCCTGGTGATTCAAATCCTCTTGCGGCACGTTTCGCTGATCCATTACCATTTCCATTTCTACCATTTCTTTTACCGTTCTTACCATTTCTTTTTCTAGCTTTCTTTTTTGGTAAAAAGTCATCTACACTGGATAATTTAGCAGTTCCAGATCCGAATCCAAAGAATGACATACAATGTTTTTTTCTCAATCTGCTTATTTAAAAGAAAATATTATTTCCTTCTTCGTTTTGACTTTCTATAAATAATAAAGCATGAAGGATATGGAGCTGGAAATTCTGTCTTTTTACCGTTCTTCCAGAACTTGATCCTTCCTTCTATGGGATAAAATTCTGCTAACCATTTGTTTTTCTTTTGGTTATAGACATATCTGTTGAACCATTTTGTATCTGTCTTTGAATATACCAAGATTATTCCGTTGACGTTCCATTTTTTGTGTTCTTCATAGGCTTTTTTCATAAACTTGGCGACTTGACTGTATGGTGGATTCATCCAGAAATCCACTTTCCAATCTTGTTCTAATGCGTTTTTATTTTTTGAAAAATACCTTTTTACTTTATGATGTTTCCTTGATCCTGATACATCTAATTTTGGTTTTATTTCATATTTTTTACAGCCAGCTTTGTAAATATCATCTGGTGTTGCATACTCATCATCTCTTTTGATGTAGCTAAGATGTTGAACTGCTTTTGATTTCTTTTTCAATTTTACTCACATGTATTCTTGATCTGTTTAGTTTTGTATAATCTATACTAAATTTTATTTGATAATATTTCCAACAATGTGAATCAAATTTTGATTTTTGTTTTCTTGCGACAAGCATGTTCCCTGCATACTTCCTATTCAAATACTCGTTCATTCAATCATCCATTTATCCAGTAATCAAGAACCATAAACCAAATTGTAGCATTAGCGCCTGCAAATGCACCTAAAATTATAGAGTTTAGTTGTAATTTATGTAGTTGTATTTTTAATTTATTTAAAACCATGTTCATCCCCTTCTTTCTGACATTTTTTCTGATCAATAAATGAATGTTTGTCCATTGGCCTACCACAAACTTTACAGATTGGTCCTTCTGTATTTTGTGGATCTTCAGCCATCACGTTGATTGTACTCTCCTGTTAGGCTTTCTATTGCTTCAAACAACGGTTGAAGTTCATCTTGTTTATCTTTTGGTAATCCAGTGAGTGATTTCTTTATTTGGTCAAAGTCAATTTTCTTTAAAGTGTTTTTAACCTTTGAATCTAATTTTGCCAAGTCCATCTCACTGAACATTTCCCTTGCTTCTGGTGATAGATTGGATTTTCCACTAGCAACTTCCATGCCTTTGAACATCAATTCCATTACCTGTGCTTTGATTTCTCTAATATCATACTCCATTTCTTTCCAGGATTCATGGCTAATACTTGGGCATAATCGTTCTCTCAAGAATTCACAGACACCTACTTGCATATCTAATGTCATTGATTTTCCTGTCTTTGATGTTTTCATTACTGTTAGAATAAACATCCATTTTTCTCTTTCATTAAGTTTCATTGTTATTTCCCCAATGGTTTTTCTCTCTTAACTCTTGTCTTTGTTCTTCTTTTGTATTGTAATAGATCAATGAATGTTTTATTGTGCAAAATCTTCTGTAACTGTCATCGTTTAGATCTGGATTGCACAATGCACAGGTATCATCTTCTAACATATCTTCAAATGATTGCTTTGCATAGATCTTTAAAGTTTGTGGCTGTTCCCAGAATAATGAACTAACTTCTTCTGTTCTATTACCTGTGATCCTCATCAACCAATGAACGCATGAATGTCTGATTGCATGAGTTGGTTCATTTACCAAGTAGTATTCTTGAGTTCCCTTTTCATATCTTGCTTGTTCAAATGGATCAACGCTGATCTTTCCGATACTTGCATAGAAATCTCTAAGTTTTTGGTTGTATTCGTCTTTGCCTTTTTTGATGTTTGTATAGCTGTGTATTCTTTTTCCTGGTTTTAATTGTGAAGCGATCAGCCTTGCATTTGGTGTTAGTATGTATTTTTCATAAACCCCACCACTAGGAGTATCTTCTTGCTTTGATTCAAAGATGTAAGCTTTATACCATTCACATTGAATTCCATCAAATGTTCTTTTAAATCTCTCAAACTTTGGCCTCATTTGGAATAATGTATCAGCTCTTACTCCAATCTCGTTGTGTATTGTGTAAATAATTCTTAGATCATTACTAATACCATTCATAAACTTCATGCCAGCTAGTCTTTCTTTGTCGTTGAGTCTGATCTGTGCATAAATTTTATTCAGTTTTCTTTTAACAACAAGTTCTCCTTTTGGAATTTCTATTCCGTTTCCTTTGATAAAACTTCTAACTGCTTCAATGTAATGCTGTGGATTTGCTTGAGATTGTTTTACTGGATCATCAATATGTTTTTTCTTGATGTACTTCATTTTTCCTTCTTTGAAGGCCATTTTGAACTTCTCAATTAGTGGTAAAACTTCATCAAAATCTAACAGAAATGAGTCTGGGTGAACATCTAATGTTTGGCAAACTTTCCAGAAATTACTTACACTTTCTTCTGCACCTACATTTTCATTTGAATCCATTCTTAATTTCCATTTTTTTACACTAGCAATATTTGGGAAATCAGTAGTTGAAAGATCTTGGAACGTTTTGAGTGTCTTATTCGGTGCAGACCTTATCAAATAGCCATTTTCAGTCGTTTGTAGTAGTCCATCGACTACCAAATCCCTTTGAATTCTATGTACTGTTGTTACTGATCTGTTAATCATTTGGGATATTTGGATTCGATTTAGATTGTGTGGTGGCAAGGTATATTCCAGGACTTTTTCTTTCAGAAGTTTCTTTGCTGTTTTGTCATCTATCCTCTTGTTATCCCATGCGTTGACCATACTACTCATCTAATATCTCACCTGGTTGCTGTTTTTGTGGTTCTGGAGCTGGAGCTTCAGGAACTTGTAGTGGTGGTGGTGGTTGCTGTGTTTGTGGTTGCTGTGCTAGTCTTGCTTCTTCTTCTTGTAGTATTCTTTCATCTTCTTCTTCTTGAGTTGTTTCTACCTGTTGCTGTTGCACTTGCTGTGCTGGTGGTGAAGCTTTCATGTTGAATGATAATATGCCGAATCCATTCAGTCTTTTACTAAATTCTTGTGATCGGTTTTTCAATATTTCAGTATCATACTCGTCAACTTCTTCCCAGACCATTAATTCATAATAAATTCTCATCTAATCACCTCCCCTCATCTTTTTTACTTTGTTCAAAGTCGCACATGTTTTTTGTGGTTCGATCAAATTACAACTCTTACAGTATTGTGGAAATCCTCTTGGTTTCTCCCAATTACCGTTTGTTGTCATGTATCTTAATGAGAAAGTTAGACCGTAACATCTATTACAAAAATATTTTCCCATAAACTTCATTATTGTTTCAGATGTTATAAGGATATGCTTTTAAGTATTTTTATGCAAATATATTTCCGAAATCTTGTGACAAGAAATCATCACCGAGATTTTTTCTTTTCTTACCCGATCTTAATGGAACATCTTCAAACTCAAAGATCGGTTTGTCACTTTGAACTTGTGCGCCTAAACCAACTTCGATCTTTCCGAATGGAGTCTTTGCTACATCAAATAGTCTGAAAAATCTTCTTTGTGATTTAGTTTCTTTTGCTTCATCTCTTCTTGATCCTTCAAAAAAGCCACCACCACCTGGTGGAAATCTTGGAGTGCCTGGTGGAATTGTCGTTGTTATGAATGGCTGTTGGATCTGATTTTGGAACGGTTGCTGTGTTTTTTGTGTAGATGTTTGTTGTGTTTTTGTTGTTTGTTTTGGCTGTTGGAAGAATGTAGTTGCTAATCTAGGCTGTTGTATTTGTGTAGTTCTAGGTGGTTGCTGGAAAATAGTTGTGCTTATTTTCGGTTGTTTTTGAAATTGAGTTTGTTTTGAGCCTGGATCAAATATTAATTTAGTTGGATCTTTTTGAACTATCTTTGGATCTTGCAAACCCAAATTACCCAAGCCTACTCCTGCTCCTATTGCTGTGCCTGTGAGTAATCCACCTAGTATTCCAGCTTGTTTTCCTCTTGGAGTTCTAACTGTTTCAAAGATGGCACCTGTTCCTTTTCCTTTGAGTTTTCTTGGTTTTGCAAATAGAATATCATCTGATTTTGCAATTGCTCTTGAACCAATTTTTGTTTTTTCAGCTTTGATTAATGTTCTTAGTGCCGCTTGAGTTGCTTTTTCTGCTGAAATTGATTTTCCTGCTGTCTTTGCTTTGGTCTTTTCAACTTTAATTAGATTTGATAATCTCCTTTGTGTTTTCTGGTCAGCTACACTTGATACTGTTTTTTGTGTACTCTTTGTTTTCTTTAATGCGACTTTAGCTTCATTCAATTCTTTTAGTGCTTTTGATTGTTTTGTTACTGTTCTAGTAATCAATGCCAATCCTTCAGATGATCTAACTACTTTTGCTTCTTTAGTATCAAGTCCTGCTTCTCCTGTTTCTCGTAATACTGTTCTTGCTCTATCTTTTGAAATCTTAGCTGATTTTGCTAATTTATCTACCTGTGCTTTTGATACTTTTACTGTTTTCTTTGCTACTCCTAATCCAAGATTTATTGATGTTCCACTAAATCCTGCACCACCTATTGGTTTATCAACAGCTTTTCCTATTCCACCTAGATCAAATACTGTTGATTTGAATCCACCTACACTTGTAGTTTTAGCTCCACCTTTTGGTCCGACTCCAAAGAATCCAGTGTCTGGTCCACCAGGTTTTGGTTTTGAACCACCTAACAGAACGTTACCAGATTCATCACTACCGACTTTCTTTACTGCACCTTTTCCTAAACTAATTTTTGTTGAAGTGAATCCTACATTTTTTACTTTGAATAAATCTGGATCTCCACCACTTTCTAATTGTTTAATTGATTTTTGTAAATCAGGAGATAATTGAGTTGGACTGATTCTTCCTTTTGGTAATCTAGCTACTTCTATGGCATCTCTTCTTCTTTGAACGAAGTCTGCTGTTTCTTCACCAAATCTTAATCCTTTGACCTTTGGTTGTTTCTGTGCAGTGTCAATAGCTACTTCAAATTCATCTCTTTGTGCTTTAACTAATTTTGATTTATCTCTTGTTGATAATCCACCAAATCCTTTTAGCTGTGCTTTTGCTGGGGCTTGGGCTTTTTCTGTTACTCCTGCAATTCTGAATTCGTCAGCGAATGTTGTACTTAGTGGTGTTTTTGGTCTTGGGGCTGTTACTAATTTACCACTTGCAGATTGTAATCCTCTTCCTTTGATTGCTCCTACTCCTTTGGAAGCTACTTTGGCGAATTTTGCTGTGGCTCCTATTCCTTTGATTGCCACTGAAGCCGCTTTAACTGGGGCTAGTACAAGTAGTGGAATTTGAACAGCGGCATCGCCAATTGCAAATAATGGATCAGCTTCTACTAATCTACCGAATCTTTGGCCTGATGATTCTAATATGCTAAATGCGTCTGGTCCTCTTTCTTGCTGGTTTATTGTAATTTTTTCACCAAATCCAGTTGAAGATAGACCACCAAATGTTGTTATTGATTGTCCTGGTTCTACTTTCTTTTTTCCTGCGACTGACCTACCGAAATCAAAAATTTGTCCACCTAATCTTGAAACAGAATCTATTGCACCACCAATTATTACTGATGATGGAGTGGCAAAGAATTCCTCTTGTTCTTTTCCTTGAGCTATTGCCGCAATATTTTTTATTCCTATGACTTCGTTTAATGCTGATTGACTTATACCAGCTCCTAAACTTCCTAATGGATCTGAAAAGTCTGATTTAATTTTTGACTTACCAATTGTTTTCACTCCACCTTTTGTTGTTATTGTAGTAATATCACCTGGAGTGTCAGTCGTTACAATATCACCTGGAGTAGTTGTTATACCAGTTACTGGATCGAAAACTGCTGGTCCACCAGGAGTAATTGTTTCTACTGGTGGTCCACCTGAAACTATTGTTTCTGTAACTTCTGATGGTGTTTCTGATAACACTTTGTCAGTTAAGTCTAATGCTTCTGCTCTTCCTTCAACAGCCCCACGACCACCAAGAAATCCTTCACCAGTTCCTTTGAATCCTTCAAGTTTTCGTGGATCAGTTGACTTTGGTTGTGGTTGTCCTGTGATTGATGTAGATCCTAATGCTAATGGAACTGATACTGTTTTTGCACCACCAAGTAATGCAGGAACTCCCGAAATAAATGGAACTTTTGCTTTAGTTTTTGCTTGAGATAATACTTTTGGTTTTGGAGCTGTAACTTTTTTTGTAACTGGTTTTGGAGTGAATCTTGTTGTTCTTACTACTGGTTTTGGAGTTGGTTTTGGTGGAGTTCTTACCGTTCTTACTACTGGCTTTGGTTTTGGCTTTGGAGCTGGAGTTGGAGTTCTTGTAAATCTAACAGAACCTCTTGTTACAGTACGACTTGTAGTTGGTTTTGGTGGAGTTACCACTGGTTTTGGAGCTGGTTTTGGAGCTGGTTTTGGAGTGAATCTTGTTGTTCTTTTTACTGGTTTTGCAACTGGTTTTGGTTTTGGTTTTGGTTTTGGTTTTGGAGTTGGAGTTCTTGATCTTGAAAATCTTGATGACTTTGAAACTCTTCCTATTCTAGCAGTATCTATTACTGCTGTCGGTGGTATGTTTCTAAAACTTGGATTAGAAATCTGTAAAATTTCTTTAGTTACTTTCAACATAATCCTCAAACTCCTTTGGATCTACATGAATAAATTTTCCTTTACCTTTTCCTAATGAAATTTTTGTGCTAGTAAATTTCAAAAATCAAAAAACCTCTTTGTTAATTTTATACTAATTTTCTTATTTGAAACATCAATACTGTCAGATCCAAATGTATTATCTAATCCAAAACTCGGTGATGTGGGGAATCCTTTCTTTGTCTTTGTTTTTGGTATGGTTTTAAAATCTTCTGCCAATCCAGTGTCAGGTTCTTTTATTTTTTTAGCTTTAGGCTGATCGGAAGGAACGAATGACATAACTAAATTATCCTGTTTGACTTATTTAAAAGAGTCAATCTTACCACATTTTGGGCAAAAGAAATTATCAAGTTTGTCATATCTAAGATACGAATGACATTTGTTACATTTAGTATCCATAATTTCACCATCTGGAATCCAAATTCTTAATCCTTTAATTCCAATATGCTTGTTAATAATTCCGAGCTTTGCATCTTCACCACCACGAATATCTGCTTTATCGTCACTGCCATCATTGGTTTCTAATGCTAGTGCCAAATATTTTACTTCAATTTCGTACACAGTATCCCTGTATTTTATCTCAACCATCTGACTTCTTCTTGGTCGTTTTGTATAAACTTCAGTAACTACAATTTTTCTTTTCTTTATCTTACCAGTTTTAGAATCTCTTACATATTTACCAGTCTTTGGATCAAAAATATCTTGATACCATGTGTAAGGCTTGTCCAGTGTTTTGAATTCAACGCCTTGATCTGGGAACATAGCCCAATCATTGATGAAATTTCTATGCTGTCTTATGCCAAATTTTAAAACTCTACTCAACCAAGTATGTTTAAGGAACTTTGCAACTTCTTTTCCACAGCAATCACATGTCTTTTTACCAATTAATTCAACATAAGCTTCACAATTCTTGCAAAATTCTGTTTCTTTATGTGGAGAATGACAGCTATGATGAATTGTACGACATCCATTCTTCTTTTTTGGAACAAGTTTCTTACCATTTTTGTGTTTTTGAACCTGTTTTTGCTTTGGATTTTCAGTTATTAGTGGGGCTGATACTTCGCCCAAGTCCTCTAATTCGCTAATATTCGCCACCTCCACCTTGATCTCTAAGTAATCCACCCATTACACTTCGTCTGACTCTTGGATCATTGACTTTGATTTCGGATTTGTTAGTTGTTAACATTGTTAGCATGTGGCCTTTGACTGACGTTGTAGAAATCAATGCTTTTATGAGAATCTCTTTAGCTTCTTCTGCTACATCTTGCATATTTTCAGGAAGTGTTTCTTTTACAGCAGTTATTTGTTCTACTTTCTGAACTACTTCTGCCAAATGTTTTGGACCAACAAGAGTTCGATATAACAATCTGTCAGGATTTCTTCCACTGGCAGATGTTATCAGACCTAAAACTGATCTAATTTCCTCACTAGCAGACAGTACGAATCACTCAACGTGATGAGGTTTTCACCGATAGTATATAAAAATTGGGTTTGACTTAATTAGTTGGAAAGTGAACTCTAACGGTTAATATCTGGTAAATCGCCACAATTACTGCTAGTATTAATAAACCCCATCCAACTGCCTGTGCATCTTCTGAAAATCCAGTGAGATTTCCTGAAGCGTCTGGTCTTGTAAATAGTGCCGCTAAAACTACTCCAATGACTCCTACCATCATTGTATTAGAAACTCTAAGCCATAATATTCCGATTATAATTGCCCAAACTATTACAAATGTAAATTCCTCAAAAACTGCGTCATACGGATCGAACATTCTATCAAATGGTTGATTGAAAAAATCAGGGCAACCTTCTTGATCTGGAACTTCAAAACATTCTGGGCTATTAGGTCCATAAGCAGAAGTTGAATCAAGTCCACCTAACGCAAAAAGAATTATGAAACTGGCGATTGTTACTACTGACTTGTTAAAGTACAACTCCAATTTCTGTTTCTTCAAACTATCTATTTTTGCCATTTTCAGTTATATTAAAGAAAATAAGCCACTTATCACTTGAACTGGATCTATTAATTCCCAAAGTCCTAGCAGGAAATTTGAAGGTTCGATTGAGATAATTTCCACTCCATTTTCTACAACGGTTTCAGTTGTAGGAGTGGTTGCTATTTCAGTAGTTTCAGTTCCGTTTGCTGTTCCTGGTAGTGATACCACAGCAGGAGATACTGCTACTTCAGGAGCTGGTTCAGTGTAACTTTCAAAGTAACCACCAATTTCTCTCATATACTTTGGACCATTTTGAATAACAGCTAGGCCAATAATTCCACCTACAATTGCGAAAATGATTGGCATTGGTGGTTTTAATGATGGGTGAAGTGAATCGATTGCTTTACGCCCAGCTTGGCAGACCTCATTTAGTCTTTTAATACTAATTGGATTGTAGGCACGATAAAATGGAAGGAATTTCTCGGTATCGATGTCTATTGCTTGATGACCATTCATTTTTACTAATAACTGAAAAATCTCATAAACATTCTTGAATTTGTAGGCTTTCAGTTCAGGATAAATTTTCTCCAAATCTCTTTTTATTTCCATGTTTTTTCCTTGTTTGTAATGTTTTTTTACTGCTTTTACAATTTCTTTTGGAATTCTTGTTCCATGACTGTTGTAAATTGATATGGGTTGTTTGCCATATCTGTATTCAGTTTCAGAATCTACTTCAAAAATTCCATATTCGTTGATAAAAAATTCTCTCATTTTATTAATTTTTCTAAGTTTTAAAATATTTTTTTGTGTTTGAATTAGTGCTAGAGGTCCACCATACCAAATCAATCCTAATTCTTGCCAGTCAATGTTTGGTTCGGGTTGTGCTAGTGTTAACTGACTCAACTAGAACCACTTTAAGGGATTAACTTGAGTCATAATCAAAAGTCCAGCAATTGCCATAACAGCCATTAACAATGTTGGAAGTATTGTTGGAACTTTCAATGAAAGTCCTTTGTTAACATTTTTACAATTCATTTTATCTGTGTTTAATAACTTTAGATCATCTTTGTCAAACAACCTGGAATCAATTAAAAACTTTTGAGTTTGCCTTGATAGTTCATCTGGTTTTCCTTTGTAAAGTTCAGCCATCGCATGAATTGGATCTTGGTAGTGCATTTTTCCAGCACTTGCTTCAACAGCAGAGTTAATTCTTTCTAGTTCTCTAACTAATAATGAAGCCTTTTTCTCTCGATATAACTGCTGTACTCTTTCAATTCCACCTATTGAAATTGGTTTTGAGTTGAATAAATTATAGATTAAGAGCTGTTGCCCAGACAAATTATATGAGTATTCACCATCTAATTCAAAGACTCCTTCCCTTGTTAGAAAATATTTCCCTTGATGTCTAGTAGCCTTTCTTAACTCCAATTGTCTGTCACCGATTTTCATTAGGACCATAGGTCCTTTCATTAACTTGAATTCTAGAATTGGAAAATGCCCTTTGAGGGAGAACTTACCACACATGTACTGTCACTGTTTGAGTTAGATATTCGTACTTAAAGATAGTTATGTAGTCGGGTAGGAATCTAAAAGAAGCGTTTGCCCAAGAAAACTCCGATCAAAGTCAAAATTACAATGAACGCCCAGAAGTAACCAAGTGGATCACCCGATGTTGGTTGTCCTGAAAGTGGATCAAAGTAACCTAACACTCCAAGTGCGCCTATTGCAACAGTCAAAAAGATGATTCCTGTACTTGCGCTTCGACCAGTCCAAATTGCCGCAAGAATTATTATGAAAATAAATGGAATTGGAACGCCTAAGAACGTGCCTAATTGGTCAGTAAATCCAGTTAAAGCCAAAGTTCCATTTCCAGTACCAAAGCTTGTAAATGCCATAATCTGAATTCCTTCTGGATCTTGACATGACATGTAGGCGTTTCTAGCTGGAACTACATCGAATAGTGGTGGAGTTGAAAATGTTCCAACTGATTGTAGGTCTAATGTTGCTGTAACTCCAAATGGATCTATTTGAACAGTTCCTGGTAATATGAGTTGTCCACCGAATGGAAGATTAATTATTTGTTCCAGAAATGATGGCTGACCACCTCTAAGTTCACAGAAAGCGTTCCAGGGAATTGGGTGACGAGTTAATTCAAAGTTTAATTCTGTAAAGTCTGGTGTTCTTGAATGATTGAAGAAGATTGTATCTACCACAAATTGTAAGCTAGTTGTAACTACTCCTGTTTCGTTAGCTCCCTGTGTTCCAAGATTTGTTACTATTGCTGATGTATTGATGAATTGAGTTCCAGATTCTATAAGTATGAAATTACTTGTGAATTCGAGTGCTTGATCTAGATCTATTGGTTCTCCAACAGCGTAGTTTGCTTCTGTAATTCCGTTTCTGATTATATCTGCTTGAGTTAGAGTACAAGCTGGGAAGCAGTCATCTATTGTTATACTATATTGCTGTGAAAGAACATCTCCTACAACTTGGAAGTCAAGGATCTCAAAGTTTAGGAAGTTTGGAGCTACAACAGTAGCAACTTGTTGTCCAGGTGTGAATGATCCTATTGGATTAGTATATGCCGCAACTCGATACTCATGTTCTGACAATTGGATTAAATTTTGGTCGGTGTAATTCAAGAGAAGTGGCGAAGTTAAATTAGCTATTAGTTGGAATGTTCCACTTAGATCTTTTCTTTCAACTAGATAACCTTGAATCGGTTTTCCACCATCGCTTAATGGAGTTTCCCATGACAAGTTCACACTATATGGTCTTGTTGCGTTGAATTGTGCGAAGAAGTTTTCAGGTGGTGCAGGTCCTAAGAATGTTCCTGCTGTCAAGTTTCCACTAAAGTCACCAAGTCCAAAACTGTTAAAGCCAGCAATTCTGTAAATGTAGCTTGTTTGTTGCAATAGTCCAATGAATAATTCTTCTAATGGTTCTACGTTGTTACCAGTGTTTGGAATTACTGTGAAGAATGTTCCACCAACTCCTTGAGCTTGATCTATTCTATATCCAGTTACAGCAGATCCAAAGTCGTTAAGTGGTTCATCCCAATCTATTGTTATTTCTGAAATTCCATTTGTATCAAATCCAAGATTTACTGGTTCTGATGGCACTCCAAAGGTCGTGTTAGCCGCTTCGTTTGAGTATGGACCCACGCCTATGATGTTTTCAGCATTTACTCTAAAGTTGTATTCAGTTCTTGGATTTAATCCTAATACTGTGAATTCTGTTCCAGCAGAATCTCCTTGTTCTACTATTAATGGACTGAAATTATCATCTTCAAATTCACCAGCTTCATTTGGAACTACTCCTTGACATGGGAATCCAAACTGACAATTTTGTGTATTACCATCTGTGAAATCCCAGAAGGCTTTTGTTAGATCTGTCGTTGAATCTGTGATATTTATTGTATAAATTCTAAATTTGTTCATATCTAATACTGTTGAATGGTCGTGTCCAATGATCATTAGAGTTGATCTTGTTGAATTAGTTGGGATTACTACGTCTTGCATTGTATCAATTCTTTGTGGTATTCCACCAAATGGGAGTTGGAAGAATTCAGTTTGGTTGTAAGTCCAAGTAGATAATCTTGGATAAAGGTCATCATTTTTATAACAATTTACTACTGGTTCTGTAATACCACATGGACTACCTTCACCAGTTGGTGAAGTTAGCATTTGTGTATTGTTGATAGCTCGATATTCAAAGGCATCATTTGGTCCATCTAATACTCTTATTGAAGCGTGTAATCCTGCTTGAGGATTTTGTGTATCAGAAAGTTCGTGAGAATACAACCATTCAACGTAGATGTTTGTGTTGTTTAAGAATGAAGTTGGCATTGTCTTGAAGAACAAACCATCGTGGTGAGAACTTGAGAGAGGATCTAAGTTAATCACAGTAGGAGTTGTGAACCAGAAAGCTCTTGCGGCAAGAGCTGAAGTTTTATGTTCTCTATATTGCCATGTTCCGTTTATTGTTTCAAGCCCTGAACCTTCTAATTCTGCTATTTCACTAAATCCACCACCAATCGGACTTTCTTGTTCAATATTGTATTTCACAATTACACCGTTTGGTTGTAATGGTGGTAACCAATCCAAAAATATTGAAGTTTGATTTAATGTAGTTGCTGTTAGATCTAATGGAGCTGTTGAAACTGTGAATGTTGTATTGGTTGCTATGTTTGAATATGGACTTGATCCAGCTCCATTGTCGCCTCTTATTTGATAATCATATTCGTCACCAGCTACTAATCCAAATGCTGTAAATGTTAGAGTTGGAGCTGGAATTGTTTGGATTGTAACAAATCCACCAAAGCCTACATGTCGTTCTTGCAATACATATTCAGTAGGTGGATCTCCTGATAATGCCGCTAACCAATCTAACTGAATTTGTGATCCACTCAATGTGGTTGCTGTAAGGTCAGTTGGAGCTTCTGGTGGCATTAATGGAGTTGTTATAATTGAGAATGTGTTTGAAAATGGACTAAATCCTAGTGCATTTACGCCTCGAACCTGATATGAGTAATTTGCCGCAGAAATTACGGTTTCATCTTCATAGCTTGGAGTTGCATCTGAAGTATTTGTTAAGAAAGCAAATGGTCCTACACCAGCTTTTCTTTCAATTTGATAGTGAATAATTGGCACACCAGTTGAAGGTGATCCTGTTCCGTTGTCAAGTGGTTCTTCCCAATCCAAAAATACATCTTCAAGATCTGGAATTACAATTCCCATAGCTCCTGTAAGATTTAGTGGGGCTGTTGGAATTGTGTTTGTTGTGACTTGATTTGAAATACTGAAACTTCCAGTTAGATTTAGTAATGCCTGTGTTATGATTCCTTGACCTAAACCACTGTTGTATAGATAATCAATTTCGGTATCTGTTAGAAGTGATTTGAATACTGACAATTCATCGACTGCCCAATCGTCAGGTGATTCACAACTTCCAGGATTATCACAGAATCCTGATGGTGGACCTAGCATTAATTGGTATTGTGCTTCTCCACTTGTTGGTGGTGCTTGGTAATTATTCCATAATGGAAGTGAAAGTGTTGAACCGAAAGTTGCACAATTACTGTTTCCATCTACACATATTTCTTGACCAGTAGCTTTATTGTCCATTTCCAATCTTACTGAAATCATTTCCCAGCCATTGTTTGTAACATCGGGATTTCCAAATGAACCAGCAAATTTGTTAAACTTGGTAGCACCAAAGTCATTTGCATAAATCCAACTTCTAATATTTCCGTTATCTGTATTTACACTCCAAATGTTAAATGACGATGGCTGTTGTCCAAATGAATCTGTTTGAAGAAGATTCATAGCTGTTTCTGAAGCTGATATTGATCCATTTGTCCAAAATACTACTGTGGTGTCATTACCACCAAAGTCAACGTCACTCAAGAAATGCCATTGACCTTTGTTTGATTCTGTTCCAAATTCTATCCATGTAGAAGTTATTCCTTCAAAATTATTTCCTGTATCGTTTGTTATTACTGCTTGACCTAGTAATCCCCCTTCTGCCATTGTTCCAGCCGCAACTGAAGCTGTAACATTTACTCCAAAGTCTAACTGACCACTTGATGTTTGTTTAGTCATAAATCCATCTGCAACTGATCCACCACTTCCTAAGTTTCTGAATCCCATGCCATTTGTTGTAACTGTATTAGAATCGAACTTGTAGTAGGCGAATGGATCTATGAAGGTCTGACCAGCAGGAACTTCTGGAATTCCATTTGAAGCGTTTCCATTGTTATTTAATGCAAATATTTGATAGGTAAATTGATGATCTTCTGAAACAGTATCGTCACTCAATTCTGATACTGGAATTCCTTCAGCGATTATTGTGAATTCTGTTTCACTTGCTGTATCGTTTCTTCGTGCT
>SDBT01009020.1_pt1 | contig 16210 bp, 13 predicted proteins | sample 2277101 | NCBI WGS metagenome assembly SDBT01 (sample SAMN10404973, study PRJNA504765) | marine sediment metagenome | isolation source: marine sediment core GS10_PC15, 103 cmbsf | place: Arctic Ocean: Southern Knipovich Ridge | collected 2010 | reverse complement strand
ACATAATAATACTTTTTCTTTAGAAAAGATAAACGAATATAAGCATCATTATCCTAATTCGGTAAAAGAGATAATTAACGAGCTTTTAATTGTGGAATAGAATATTCTTTTGAAATATCTTATTAGGCTTTTTTGAAATTCTGTGACTTATCTTCAATTCCAGAAGTTTTCTCTCCCTCCTTTTTCTCTTTTTTTCTATAATCATTTAAAATAATTATTTTAGATAGATCTCTTCAAGATCCAGACATTTTATCGATTGTTTTAATAAAAAAATAAAAAAAAAAATAAATCCTTAAAATATAATAATAAAAAAATTAAAAAAATAAAAATATATATAATAAAATAAAAAAATAAATAAATATACGTTTCATATTTACAGATCTTTCACCAACTAATATAACTAAATTCATTGAAATCTTTTAAAATTTCTGTGAAATTATATCTACTGAATAAAAATGAAATATTTATACCTTAAACTTGGGAAGAAAAATAGTCATTTAAACTATATGTTGTCTAAAGAAAACTTATTTGGAAAACCATTCGCAACTATCTATTTTGGAAAAATAACAACTGAAAAATGTAATGATCTCTTCAAATTAAGTGAGGACAAAATAAAATCAATGCGAAAAGAAGATAAAAGTGTCCCTACACATAAAAAACTTGAACAAATAAAAGAATTTATTGATGCTGGAAAAAATAAAGATGTAAAATTCGTCTCGATATTAAAGAATAAGGTCTTTATTCTTGAGCCAGATAGTGAAGTTTTTGACATGGAAGAGAATAAAATAACAGATTTTTATGCCGGCTTAGAAAAGAACAGAGTTAAAAAAGAGTTTATTGACGGAATTAAAGACTCTCTCCCAAAAATTATGTATGTTAAAAATCTTCCTTCTTCACCGTTTGAAGTAGCCATTCCCCATATATTGAGAACTTTAAATACAGTCCAATACTTTAATCGTGGAACTTGTCGGGAAATTAAAGAGGATAATTATTGGGGGACAATTCAGGCAATTAAAAAAATCCTAAAAGAAAAAAGGGAAGAGGAAAAAATTGATCCCAAACATCTTTTTGAACTTCTAAGCCCTCATCAATTTGAAACCTTGATTTTTCTGATTTTAACAAACGCGGGGATTTTTTGTCCAGCGTGGCGTGCGGGGTCATTGCCGGATATTGATATAGTCGGGATTAATTACTCTGACTTAGATGTTATTACGATTGGAGATAATCCACCGATTGAATTTAAAAAAAATGAAGAGATTAAGTTTCAAGTAAAGAGAAAAGAGGTCAATAAAGTATACAAAAACGCAGATTATACAGTTGCTCTAAGTTCATCAGCTAAAAGCGATGATAATCGCATTTTAACATCAGATTGGCTATTAAATGTTGTTATGAACCAACGAAATACAAAAAAATGGCTTGAAAATTCATTAAGGTGGTTCGTCGAAGATATGGGCAATAATTCGATCTTTGATTTAGTCGAAAAATAAAAAATCAAAAATAATTTTAAATTTAAGGATTATTTGGGATTCTTTCCAATCAAATGGTAAATTAAGATATAGATGGTTGGGTCATTACAAATTTTAAAAAAATGTTAACTATAATAAAGAACGAATTATTAACATTGGTTAAGAGAAAATGCCAGAGAATAAATTATGCACATTTAAAGAGCTTTTAAAGAAAAAATATGGGCTAAGATTGGTTAATGAGTTATTGGATGTTAATTCTGAAGAAGAGACCATAAAATTCATAAAAGATAAGGTTGCATTAAATAGATTCATAATTGAATTCACTCGGAATAATAGAGAAGGTTGTGATAATTCAAAATGCATTGATGTGTTTAGAGAATCGTTTCAAGAGCGTCCAATGGAGATTCCTGTAGGAATCCTGACGATGAATTTTAAAGATGGAGAGAGAGCTGCTAAATTAATGTTAGTAGGAGAAGCAGCAGGTCCTAGCATTGCATCTCAACTTAATTTTACTTACGCACTTACAAATCTTTATATCAAAAAGGATGGAGGGTGGGATGATGAAAGAAATAGAGAAATCTTCGAACAATTGGAAAAGGAAGTTAGTGATGAGACACTTAATAACCTCCGATATAAAGAATTTAAATATTGGAAAAAAAGTTCAAAAAAAGAGAAATTAGAGAGATACAGAAAAACCATTGAGGGACATAATCTATGGAATTATCTAGCCGACATTTTCAATGATGATTTCGACTATATTAAGAATAATCTGTATATAACAGATTAATGTAAATGTAATGCAAAAGGTAATCAAAAATGGAAAAATTGCTATAAAGAATGTGTTCAATTTCTCTATGAGGAAGTTAAATTAATTATTCCTTTACTAATAATTTTTCTAGGAAAAAAATCTCAAGAAGAATTTAATAAATTTTTAGAAGGTAAAAGATTTGAAATAATACCTGGAAAAGTAGAAGGGAAGGAAATCAATATTAATGATTATTATGAAAATTTTAAAAAACTGAGGTTCTTCAATTCTTTTGAAATAAACGGACAAAAAATCTTTATGATTACTATATATCATAACAGATGGCTTACTGATTATTTAGATGAAAGAAAGCTGGCACTCGTAAAGAAGTATAAAGAACAATGTAGGAAGTTCATAAAAGAAGTAATTTTGCCTTTATTAAATACTGAATTCTGAGTGAAAGAACTTATCATTTCCTTTAAAATTGAGAGGGAATTTCTAAAATTTTTTTTTATTTTGTTAATGATATTTTATATTTGTTGGAAAAAATTTCGAATTAATTCCAGAATCTCTTTTAAAAATCATTAATCCAATTCTTGAAATAAATATTTTAAAGCGTTTTGCTGCTGAAACTCAATCTATCGAAATAATTGAAAATATGCTAGATAATAGATTTGATGAAGTAAAGAGTATTTTTTTAAAGAATGAAAATGTAAAAATCAACATATTGTTTATGAACCTGGAACGGAAGTAGCTTTTTTAGCATTTTATCAAAACCATTTCCACCAAAATAATGAATCAGAGAACTATCCATGACTTACTAGTACCATCGTGTCTATATATTTAAATGAATTTTAATCTAATCCACATAAAAACATAAATAGTTATATATTTCAAGTTATTATATAAAATATTAGTAGAACTCCAAATAATCCAAAAAGAAAAAAAGCTCAAATAAAACAATAATATTTAAAATACACAAAATAATTTCGTATTTTTTAAGATATGGATATAAATATCTTTTAGTATTAATTAACTGAAAAATAAAAAGAAAAAATTTTAAGGAATTTAGTAGATGGATATGGAATTATCTGATATTCTTCTTATTATTTTTGGACAAGCAGCTTTAACATTCGTGATTTCCATTGGCTTATGGAAATTGTTCGAAAAAATCATCAACACTAGAATCCAAAGCTATTTAAGAGTATTAGAAGAAAAACAGATTAATTTTTCGAAAGAACAGTTTGATGTCTATAAAAATTGCTGGCAAGCATTAATTAAACTTAAGCATGCTGCAGACGATGCTTGGGGGAACGTAACAAATACTACGTTATATGAATTACAAGAATCATTAAGAGCTACACGAAAAAAAATTGAAAGTATTTCAATTTTAGTAGAAAAAACACATTACGACAAATTGCAAGCTATTATTGAAAAATTTGATTTGTTTAAAGAAAGAAAAAACCAATTGTATCGAATTAAAAATAAACTTAATATAAGTCAAAAAGAAATTGATGAAATTATCAAGGAATACGAAATAACTCATGGAAGAACTGTTTCTGATCAAGAAATCCCTGGAATGGTAATTGTCAATATAAATAAAAATCTTAAAAATGAATATAATAAGCTTATAGAAGTTATTCGCGGTGAATTTTCCAAGCAACTTAAAGGTTAATCTAAAGTAGATAGGTATAAGTAATAAGATATTAATTAAATGGAAAACCTATTTGAAAAGAAGCTGAACACCTAGTTGATTAAAAAACAAGACTTAGAATAAATTTCTTATTTTAAATCATTCTAAATTATAAATCGTCTTTATATTTTAAATATTTTTCATAATTTTCAGCAATTTTTTTCGCTACTTTTTCTCTTTCTTTCTCATCTGATAAATCGATTGATTTCAAAATTAATATTGGAAATTTATCAATTATTTTCTCTTCAAGTAGATATACTAATTCACAAATCTCTAAAAAACAATTTTCCACAGTTTCTAAATTAATAAATTTCCTAGGTGAAAGAATATTACTTCCGTGTATTATAGCATGTCGTAAGTATAAATATCCAAGATTATTTTTTGAAAAGATATTCTTCCATATTTTCTCATTCAAAGAAGGTACATCAATATCAAAAAGCGAAAATGCTACTTTACATTTTTTCTTGTCTTGAAACTCTAGTCTTTTTGGTAACATGTGAAATAATTTAATATCTTTTAGAGAATCATAACTATATTTTTTAAAGTTAATATTAATTCTAAGAACATTTAAGAGTTTTTTGAGTGAATAGTAATCAACTTGCCCGATATTAATAATAGAACTTATTGTTCTGAAAGTTTGGGAGAAGTAAACCTCTAATGCAGTAATCAAAAAAATTAAAGTATTTTCACATAGCGTTGTATATTTAAACTCATCAGATGTATTATTTAATATTTCTTCATAAATAATCATAGCACGATTGATATTAAAATTAAATATTAAATTTTGGTTTGTTTTAAAAGAGTAATTAGTAATGAATTCAATTTTTTTTGAATTATAAGCCGTAAATTCTAGTTTGACTAAATCAAATTTTTGAAGCTCATTCCAAAAATCATCACTATTAGCAGTCATAATAATTTATAGTATTACCGGCATATTTTTTATGCTTTATTGTAAATTATTTCATTAACAGGAATCAATATGAATTAACGAAATTAAAATAATTGTCTTTGAATAGAACCCTCTTTAGAGGGAACTTACATGAATGAAAGGAAAAAAGAGGTCCCCCATTTAATGAAAGGGGAAAAGATAAAATTAATGACATTCCAACCATATTGAACCGCTGTCGGAAATTACACGGGATGTTCATTTTTATCAGTAGGTAAAGCATAAGAATTTGTAGATTTTCTCATTGTTGTTCGAATACTCTCTTCCCCTCCTATTAAGACATCTACACATCCTGGAACCTTTTTATTCATTTTTTTGAAATTATCGCTAAATTGGTGTCTATCTATTCCTATTGTCGAGATTAATTCATTTAATTTTATTAATGGAATTTTATTGCTAAATTCACCAAGGTTTATGAATCCATTAAGAAGATTTGTCAAATATTTTAATAATTTAAAATTAGGTAAAAATATAAATCTCCCCCAATTATTGAGATTTTCAATTAAAAAAGTTCTTTCAATAATTACAATAAAAGCAGAACAATCATTGATTTCTATATACCCATCTTCTTCAATTTTCTCAATTTGATTAGCAAGAGATATCGCTTCTATACTTGTTTTAGGTTTTTTCAAAATCATTACAAATTTTGTGCTTTCGCTCTTGTTATAATTGGTGAATACTAAACTTAAGCGGAAGAAATAGATAGAAGCATGAGTAAATAGAGCAATTCTGCCGCAGTATCAAAGAAAGTATGAAGAAAACACAAATATTGTCGAAAAATAAGGTTTAAATAATTTATTACCTACTTAAAAATGATCATATTCAATTATTTAAGGAAATTTGCAAAACTCTTTAGCTTTATTCAAAAAATTCTTTAATTTTATTTTTGAATCAATATTAGCAGATCGATAATCAAGAATATTGAAATATTTTCTCAGCGCGACTTTTTCTTCTTTAGACTTTATTTTTCTAATTTCATCATAATAAGAGATATATAAGCTTTTTCTATATACAAAGGGACCTTCCGTTATTGAACAAGAAGCATATCTAATATAGTTATACCAATTATAAACATTACTTGGAAGCTTTTGTAAATATAAATCAGATAGATTCCCATTACCTCTCAATCTTCTAAATATCTTTTCTCTTTCATCTTCTTTAGATGAATTTTTTGCAGGTCTATTATATTTATCTTCGAAATAATCTTTATGTATCCATATTTCATGAAATCCAAGTTTAATTGATATTAATTCCGAATAAATTTTATTAAAATTGTCAACATTTAAATTTCGTATATATGTTATGATAAATTTCATATCTTCTTTTTCAATGTCAAAATTATTTTTAATTCTTGCACTATCCTTAAATCCAACACTTTTCCAAAAAAAATCATTATCTTTCCTATCTTTTGTATTACCTTGATAAATTTTTATCCCAGCAAGCGCTTGAAAAGCCTTATTATAATCTGCTTTAATTCTTTCCTGAGGAGATTCAAAGTCAGCTAAATAGATACAATTAATATATTTATATCTAAGATTATTGAAAATGCGCTCTACTTCAATTTCAGGGATGACTAGATAATTAAGCATTTTATTTACTGATGGATCGTTGAGCTTTAAGAATTTTTCTCCAATTCTTCTTAAAGAATAATCAAGAACGATTTTTTTCACTTCTTTTGAGACTTTATGAACAGTTAAATCACCATTAGTATTGAATTCAAGTTCTAAATAGAAATCATCTTTTTTATTGTAATATAATTGATTCTTTGATGTTGTAGTAAGAAGTAATTTTCTTCCAACATATTCTGGATGATTTTTAACAACTGTAGTTTTATAATTAATCATAGTTAATACAAGGTGTTTTTTTATATCAATTCTTTTTAAGAATTGAAAAAAACTTTTACTTTAAGATTTATTATCACATAAGGGGCATTCTCCAATCTCTGCAGGAATCTTTTCATCACAATATGAACAAATCTTAAAATCTTCTCCTCCTTCTAAAAGTGTTAAGAAGCTTTTATCTTTCAACAATAAGGAAACCACTAAGGTTTTATCCGGGTCATAAAAGAATCAGGTATCATGCTTAGTTAATAAGTGTCACAATACTTTTATCTTTCAACAATAAGGAAACCACTAAGGTTTTATCCGGGTCATAAAAGAATCAGGTATCATGCTTAGTTAATAAGTGTCACAATACTATCTTTCTAAAAGTAGCTTGGGAATCTGAGACTGTTGTTAAAAACATTAACACGGGATTTGATTTTAGTCACGCTTCAAATTATTATCCAAAATTTATTATCGAAAAAGCTCAATGTCAAGATTGTTGGGTAGAATTCTACCTATTAAAGAGAATAGACTTAGAAAATTCACATTATAATAATATTATTTATTCAGAGGTTTCAAACATTCTAAAACATGAGAAATGGGAAGCATTAAAAGAATTTTATGCTGAAAACGGCTTAACTGACAATCAGGCTGAAGTAATAGCAAAATCAAAATTAGGAATTCCTTTAAAAAAATCAACTTTAAGGAACTCTAAATCACAATTTAAAAAGAAATTAGAGAAAATAAGAAAACTAGTTGGAATTTGGTCTGATATTGAAAACTTATAATAATATAATTAATGATAAGGGGGTGAAATATATGGCAAAGAAGAATATGTCCTCTAAATCCTCTCGTAGGATACAATCACACGCTGATAAATCAGGGAAAAACCAAGATTTTAAGCGTAGAGCTCAAAATACCGCTGATAAAAACAAAGGTAAGAAATAGCAGCCCTCAGTAATCAAATTTTTGCTCTAAACTTAGGTTTAATAAAAAGTCAATTAAAGCCTTCTATTTGTGTATTTATTTCGACGAGAGCTTTCATTCTACTTCCCTACGGGATATTGCTGTAAAATTAGAAGAATTCAGCGCTAGTGGAGAAATTGAAGGAGAAATTCTCGGAGCTATGAAAGATGCCATACTTTTCAGGAGAGGAAAGAGGTTTATAAGTGAATTTTCACGGTTGAGAAATGATTTTATAGTTCGAATTTTTTCTTTGTTAGGGAAAGGGAAATTACACAGGAAAATGAATTTTAAGGAGTTAGAATCCTATTTGGAGAATAAATTTGGAGGTCTTTCTCACCTCATCCAATTCGCTTATAGAGTAAAGAAACAATATTATGAAAGAAAAGTAATTTAATTTTGCTACTCCTCCTTACTTTTGCCATCTTTAGATTCATCAGAGGTATCGCTTTGGTATTGTTCAGGACCATCTTCATCATATTCAGATTCTATCTCATCATCCCAGATAATCTTTTCATCTAAATCAGTTAGAATTTCTTCTGGGCTTCTTTCAAGTGTATTTTCTTCTAATATCTCTCTTTTTTCCACGATTTTTAGGTAATCGCTGTGCATTTTGATTGTAATTGGAGCATCCTCCTGTAAAAGTCTTATTACAACCTCTTCGCTACTTGAGGTGTCATCAGGCATCCTAATAACTAAAGCTCGTTTTCCTTCAAAAATTCCAGATTTAATTTCTACGGAATCTCCTTCTTCTAAAAATTCTGATACTGACCGAGGAACAAGAACAGCTCGTTCTTTTTTGTGATCTATTAAAGGAAAGGGTTTAAATTTATCACATGTTTCAAGGAATTTTTCAATCTTTCTCCATATTGATAAATAGACATTCCATACTTTTTCCCAACCCTTTTCATCAAGTTTAAATGTGTAGTCTTCATAAGATGATTCGGGGTATTCCCAAAGATAATCTTGAAGTTCTTCCAAACTTCTTTCACTAAGGTAAAAATCTTGTTCTGGAGGCAAATATATTTTTAATGTGCCGATAATTCCGGAAAGATTTATTTTGTTATCATTCAAAAGTCTTTTTATGTCTTTTTTTGAGAGAATATTGATTAAATTCATGTGAAATATCTCTATTATTGCTTCATAATTTTCCTCTCGAAAGTACTTGAATATTGCATTTTTTAAGGGTACAATTGTCTTTCTTTTAATTTTATTGTAAATAGATTTCAGATATATGTTCTCGTATTCATAAGTTTGAAGAATATCTAAAAAATGTGCACCATTTTGAAATTCTGACCTTATAATATCAAGTTCAGCTATTTTAGATAAACTTTTATTGAGCTCTTTATCTGGTAAATCTACTATAAAGGATTCTAAAGATTGGATAACTGAAATCTTACCACTTTGAATACCTTTTTTTACCAAAGTTTTGTATAAATAAAAATCCTTTGTCTTCAAATGCATCAAATACCGTTTTAATTTACTAATGTTCGAAATTTGCCCATTTACAAATGCTCTATAAAGTATTCTTGACAGAATCTTGTACTCAGAGTTTAGTCTCGAAAAATAGCTAACTTTGGATTTCTTCATATCTTTTAGATAGTGATTATATCAGTTGAGAGTTTATCTCAATTCTCTATAATTTAAGTAGTAAGGTAACTATATAAATTCGTTAACTTCGCGTTGATAACTAGACCCTTATCGTGATAAAACTAATATTTCCTCATTTCATCACGAAGTAAAGATAAAATATTATGAAAGGAAAGCTATTTAATTCTGCGGCTCCTCCTCACCTTCCCCATCTTCACGTTCATCAGAGGTATCGCTTTGGTATTCTTTAGGGAAATCATCTTCATATTCAGATTCAAGCTCATCATCCCAGATTTCATCTAAATCAGTTACAATTTCTTCTACGCTTCTAACTGTTATTTTAGGTATAGGTTCTCCTAATTTCCTTCTTTTTTCAACAAGTCTGTTGGACGGCCTTTAATTGTATACGGCGCCCTTCTTTTACCCCACGCACAAGATAGCTGCCATTCTGCATCCCATCCTTCTTCCCAGTGCGTTACGCTCCAGTAATTTGTTCCGCGGGAGATCTTTATTCTCAGGTAAGACTTCCAGTACCGCATCTAATGCGTCTTGCTTGTTGTCTGCACACACAACCACATACGCCACGAGCGGGTCTTCATTATCGAACCTATACACTATTGGTATCTCGCATTGAAACACAACGTCGATAATTTTATCCAACGGCACATTGTGTCGATCTCTCCACCAAAACACTACGGCACCATTTTCGTTTTGGTTTTTTCCATTTTAAATTAGAGTAGGTTCATGATACCTATGTCCATACCAACTTTCAATATCGTTCCACCAATTCCCAACAAGTATACTTGGCTCATCAGCCCAAAATCGGTCATCGGCACAATAATAATAATTATTGAAAAGGAAGGAATATCAGAAGGCGCTTTACGCGGATGTTTTGAACCCTTTAAAGGTACTAGAAAAGAAATACAGAAATATTATGATAAGGCAAAAAATAAAAATACTCCAGGATATCATTATTGATTCTTTTCTTAAGGTTTTAAAAAAGATTTTCTTGAATAAAATAAATTTCTTTCTTGTTTTGCAATAGATTCTAATGAGTGTGGAAGTAAATTTGAAAGACTCATCAAAATAAACACATATTAAGAAGGCAAATTTAAATACTTCATGCTTAAATATTTTTCCATACGAATTACCCCTATATGTGTGGGAACAATTTTTCACCAGAAGCAGAGAAATCATATCCATCCGATTTACCCTTAAGAGCATAGGAACAATTCCTTTCAATTTCAAAATCTTTTAAGAAATCACGATTTACCCTTATGTGTGTGGGAATGATCTTCTTTTTTTCACCGAACCATTCTTTTTGGTCAATTTGCTTGACAATAATCTTTTCTAGTATTAAGAACTCCTAAACATCATTATTTACATAATTAATTGCAAAATAGACTTAAATATCTTTCTTTTTAGTTTAAATGAAAATATTGATTTTTATTTCATACATACAACTATTCATTGTTTAGTTTCTCAATTAAGAATTTTAAAAAAATTGAATGTTTATAAAGGTTTAGTACTATTAAATAAATAGAATGAACGATAACACAAAACCTAATCATTGTGCTATTGACGATGATATAGGTTTTCATTGTGCTATTAATGACAATAATAAATCAACTTTTCAAATTGCTCTTCCTAAAAAAGAAATAAAAAAGGATATTTTTTTAGCAAGAAAGGACATAGAAGTGGTTAGAACTTATGAAGCCTCAATGAAATCCGAATTTACCGATGATTTAACCAATTATGTGGGTCACAATGAAGTTATTGTTTATCTGTTAAGAAAAAGTTCTCATTCTTTTGAGGATTTAGCTAGACATATTAATATTATAAAAGCAAAAATTGATTTGAAGAAAATCTATTATAAAATTTATGAGTTTTATAAAACATTAGCCAAAGATTCTCTAATTCAGAAAAAAGAGAAAGTCGATTGCTGTATCGAGAACTGTAGAGAACAAATACACGCCAGACGGATGGAAGTTAAAAATTCTGTTTTAACTTTAAATACCCATTTTAATCGCCAAGCTGTGGATATTTTTAAATTTATCAAAGAGATTTACGGAAATCGTTCTGGTATTGGGTTAAAATTAACCGAATATCTAAACGGTAGTGGAAAAAAATATTGGTTTTTTAACGATGAATCAGGGAGATATATGAAACAGTTTATTATTGCATACAGATCATATAACAACAATGAAGATAAAGGGAAATTTCTACGCTTAACATTTGATAAACACATTAAACCTTTACTATTGGCTTATCGTGATTCTATAGGGAAAGTTAAGAAGTTTTTTAAGTATTTAGATGATTCCGAACTCAGAGAGCCTATTGCCACTTTTTTGACATTCGGACAAGTGAGTAGGTTTCTAAGGACTGTTATTTCAAATCGTTGGAGAGGACTAAATACAGTTTGGATTAGGGATACATTGGTTGGTTGGAGACGCAAATTAGAAAAAGCTTTTCCTAAAAATTTACAGCTTGATAAGTTTAACAGAGTATATAACACTTTAGGAGACTATTTAAGAAAATTCAAACCAGATACTAATTTACATAAAGTTATTTCAAGTCTAGAACGCTTTAAAATATTACATTTATTAAATAAAACAGATTATGATTTTGACTTCATTTTAAATAGTCTTGAAGCAAAAAAAGGGTTGGACATTACTAAGACAAAAGAATTCCAAGAGTATCTTTCTAAATTCAATAAAAATGAATTATTTCAACATTCCACTAAAATTTCATATAGCGATTTAGAATACGGTATTTCTACTCTTTTAGATCATGTTAATGAGAATTTAAATCGAGTAGAAAATGAAAAACGTAAAAATACTGCTTCATATAAAAATATCATTGTATTTAGAAATAAAATAGAAATTTTAAGAAGTGAATTAACAGAAGAAAAAGAAATTAAAAAAAAATATACACAAATTTTTGAGCATTATTTCGCAGGACAGCAATTTACACAAGCTTTTGCGAAAATGTTGGAGAGTGATTCGATAAAATATAAAAAATTGTTCACAGCTTTACGTGGTATAATCGCATTCGCATATTCCAGAAAATATAATTATTTCGGTAATTCTGGCATTGTTAAAAAATTGAATGGGTTTGATCCAAGTAAATGTGTGACTTTTCCATTTCATTCTCCTATGCGTACAAATAATAAAATTCCGTTTGTAAATGTATACAATTCTCCTATAATATTTAAACAGAACGGGAGTCAAGTTCCTATTAAGAATTTTGAAGTTGTTTCCGACAAAATTAGAGCAAAAGAGACAGATATTTACTTAGATTTTCCTTTATATAAAAAAGAGTTTATTAGTAAAAATGGCTTGATTACATCGGAAAATCGTACACGAACTTTTAGTCGAATGATGTTTTGTCCGACTAAAAAAATAATTGAGTGTTTAGACAACGGTGCTGATATTGTATCAATGACAATCGGAGTTCCTAAAACCCCCTATTATAAAGTTCCTCTTTATGTTGTACTTGCATCTAAATCCAGAGATTCTTTTAGACACCCCACCAAATATTTTAAACACCTTGATAAATCCAGAAGAAATCCATTAACCAATATAAAATCTACAACTTTAGGTTCTGATTTTAATGAGTTAGGAGAATATGCTTTGTCAGTCGGTACACCAAAACAGCAGTTAGATATAACTTCTCTTGCACGACAGCTTGGTTTTGTAAAAATAAAAGAAAAACTTGAGAAATACCGAAATCGTATAGCTAATTATGAAAAAGAGATTTTTGAGAAATATAATTTTCTGAAAATACCGTTAGCAGTTAAAAATACAGCAGAAAGATTGTTAAGAGCCGAGAAAATCAAATGCAATGAGAATAATATTAGGATGAAAATTATTTACACCGAGAGTTTGTTTGAACGAGTAAAAAGTGCCAACTTTGTGCCAAAGAGTAAAAACTATAAAAAAGAGAACCCCCCACCTTCCGTTATAATTGTTAGAAATATCCTTAGAATCCAACTTCTTCAAAGAAAAGCAAAAAGAATTTATAAAGATTTCGGGATTAAATTTGTTATGCTTTTTGCGTATGTCGGGAAAAAGGTCGGTGCGAGAAATTTTGGATGGGACGATATTTCAAAAATAACAACCAAAGATTTGCGTGGGAAATTAGCTCAAATTGTCACTTATTTACCCAGAGCAGATGGTTTAAAAGGACTTTTTGCAGAGTGGTTGGGAGATATTTATGGAAGAAAAATTTTTGAGATTTTTACACCTTCGCCTTATACTAGCAGTATTTGCGGTTACTGTGGTAAAAAATCAATGAAAAAAATTGATAAATTAATTTCCAATTGTTCTAACTCTAAATGTACTAAATACAAACAAAAAACTAACAAACACCAAAATGCTTCTCAAGTAAATGCTCAAAAAATGGTCGAATTAATATCAAATGTTTCTTTACCGACTAATAGGTAAAGTAGAGAGAGTAATATTATTATATTATAACAATAAAAAAATTTTTTAATTAAAGTATTCTATATTTAAAAATACCTCACTTAATTAAATGGATGAGAAATAGATGGTGAAAGTTAAATTCGCGTTTTGTAAACATTGCCAAAAAGAAGTTGAACCTGCAAAAAAACCACTTGATAGTATGCAAAAAACGGTATGGATAATAATAATAATTGGTACACTGGGATTTGGAATAATAGCGTGGTTCATATACGACAAAGTTTCTCGTAAAAAAAATTTTTGTCCGACGTGCAGCTCAAAAGTAGCTTATTCAAAAGAACCTTTTGAAAAACCAAAAGAGCTTGCTGAAGTATTAACAGCTAAAGAAAAAGTTATTAAGAAGGTAGAAAAGAAAAAGAGTGAAAAACCCCTAACTAAAAAGAAATCTAAAGAAGAAAAAGATGTTTTTTGCCCTTTTTGTGGTATAAAGTTAGAGGATACACTTGACGCTTTAGGATTTTGTCCCGCTTGTAAAGGAGACTTTGAAGCTCTGAAATAAAATAATGTTAAAACTCAACAAATAAATAAAATTTAGATAGTATATAATTTATCTATAAAAAATTAATAAAGAAATATAAAATAATAGAAAACTATACAAAAAAAATATAATTTAACTAAAAATCTAAAAAAATTAAAATTGGTTGATTAAAAAAATGGCAAGAAGACCGCGAAGTGCGCCAGCACGCGACGATCCATTAGATATTTACTCTACTTGGGATGTTAGGATATCACGAATATTTTATTATTCATACATAATTGCAACGCTTATTACAGTTTTAGGGATTTGGGGAAGTATCTTAGCAGCTTTAGATCCTCAAATATGGAAAGATTATTTGGAACTTGAAGCAGGATATCAGGTTGCAATTGTGGCAGGGTTTATAACAGGACATTTAGTTATATTGGTACTTTTCTACGCTCTTTTCCGGGGCGGAATACTGCGAATGTGTCGAATGTTATATAAAGATCGAAGAGTTGCGAAGAAATTCGAGGATTATACAACATTACGATGGCTTATGGGTGTTGTGCTAATAGGTGCTTATGTTACAGTTATATCTGTAATCATTGCAATATTAACTGAAGATTTTTTAATATATCTCGGAGAGCTTTGGATATGGATGGTAGAAAGTTTTAACATTGGACATTGGATACTATGGATTGGTCTCTGGATATATATTGTGATCGCCTTTTTCTTTTTCATGTTTGTAATCTGGAATCATGGTGTTTATGTCGTTTTAAGACAAATTAAGAAGATAGAAGAAGAAGAGCAAATAGATAGAAAGATAAAGGAAGATGCAATTCGAAAACTGGACGAGGAAGGCCAACAAAAAGAGTATCAAAAGCAAACTGGAAAAGAAGCTATTTATCGTGGAGAAGAAACTAAAGGATATAAGTCTTGGAAGAAGAAGATGAACCTATAATAATAAACCCAAATTCTATATAAAAATTATCTTTAAACCTAAATTTTTTATATTTTTATTTTTTTATTTTTTAATACAGTATACACTTAAATCATTTTTATTGTTTGACTGAATCTCCATAGATAATTTGGAAGTCGGCTCGCTCTAATGTATAATAATGCACCCAAACATAAACATAATTAAATAAAGCTAACAAAATTGCTATGATGGAGCCTAATATTAAACCGGGTATCCATACTATAAATAATGCGAATAAATACATTGCATTACTGAAATATTTATAAATTCCTTTTCTTACAAATTGTTTGTTCCTATATTCCGGTAAGAAATGATCGGCACCAGCAGCTCGATGTATACCAAAATATCGTACTACCGAATAAAATGTATACAACATGGGAATAATCATAATTACCGCAATACTGTACCTGATGAAACCTGTTACAGGAAGGGTATTTGCATTAGAAAAAGCTAAGATAAAAATTGAGACTAATCTACCAAGAAATAAGATGAAAAAACCAATTTCATATATTAAAAAACCGTTCTTTCTAAACATCCGTGTAAAAATAAAAATCAATTTGATTTATAAATCCCACCGGTAATAATTAGTTTGTTTCAATAATAAATATTTTAGCATTGTTAGTATCTAAGAATGCTTATCATTCTAAATTTGCATTCATCTATTTAACAATTTTATAGCAAATTTGAATAAAAAGTCATTCATATTTTAAAAATTAAAATTTTTTATTCAATTTATTATTGAAATCTAGTTTTTAATTAAGATGATAACCAACTACTGAAATTAAAGATTTGTTAATCTTTCCAAATCAAAAATTCTAAAAGTCAAAGATTAGATAGCTATATAATAAATTAAATATTTTTATTTAAATGAATACTTTATATTCTGGTCCTTTTTCCCGGATTTTACTAGTGAAACCTTTTGGCCCATCAGGATTAGCTTTTGCTTTGAATATTATCCCTCTGGGTCTTGAATCAATAGCAGCCTATATTCGCGATCTTGTTAACGATATTCTCATTTTCGATCAATTCATGGACAAAGAACCATTTCGCAAGGTTCTATCTAATTT
>SDBT01009019.1_pt1 | contig 16211 bp, 15 predicted proteins | sample 2277101 | NCBI WGS metagenome assembly SDBT01 (sample SAMN10404973, study PRJNA504765) | marine sediment metagenome | isolation source: marine sediment core GS10_PC15, 103 cmbsf | place: Arctic Ocean: Southern Knipovich Ridge | collected 2010 | reverse complement strand
GATTCTATTATCGTTTTACCATTAACAAATCCGGCATCCCCATATTGCGTGTCCGGTTTGAGTTCATTTACTATTAAACGTTCCTGGATTTCCGGCTGCTGTGTCGTATCGTGTTCTGTGGCCTCGGTTACTTCCGCATCTGTTATAAACTGCGTTTTATTTGAAGGGTCGCAGGTTTCTGTGGCAAACCCGCGGTCTTAAGGTAACTTGCTGTTTTACTTTGCGAACATACTGCGCGTCAGGATTGTGGGGCGAGTTGATCGCTTTTTTATCTGGCTTGTCTTTGATGATGATCTCAGGTTCTTTATTATCCGGTTCATCTTTTACTTCACACTGTTGGGTAAATACCTGCTTTAAAATCTTAAAGGTTTCATAGTGTTTTACCTGTTTATGATTCTCAAATGCTATGATAATTTTATACAGGTCATTGGCCATTAAAGCAATGCGTCTTTGGGCATGTTCTTTATCTTTTTCAGTGAGATCAAAATCTTTTTCAAGATAATCTTTTGATAACTGTCCTTTTATTTTTTCATATAATCCAGGCTTCTGCTTACGCAGGGATAAAAGGAATTTGCGAATGGTTTCTTTAAATAATCCGTAACGGGATAATATTTTTAGCCAGCCGTGAATGAAGAATGAATCGGTTCTTTGTTTTTCTATGGAAGTCCCGCACAGTTCAATGAAATTTTTTGTAAGAGATACAAAAAGATCCCTGGCTGTATCATCTGCTTCTAATCGTTGATAGAATTTAAACAAGGTCGTATGATCAATAAAAGTTTTCCTATTTCCGTATGTGTGGCAATCATCCAGTCGATTCTACGGGAGAACTGGAATTCGCCCGCACGCCAGACCAGCTTTTCTAATCCGATGAAAATTATAATGGATACCATTACCTTTATAGATGCGTTTGGTCGTCCCTCTTTCTCTGAATAGAGATGTTTGAATTTCTCTTCATCGATAAGAGGAAATATCTTGTCTCTAAAGGTAAACGACCAGTCGTTTTCCGGAAGAGCGCCTTTTAAGTAATTCGCAACGTCAAAAAGAGATGATTGGGTAGTTGTTTTCTTAAACATACTTTTCCTTGAAAATGTTTACTATCTCATTAAATATCAATGGTTTAAGATAGCATATTTCCATATTCAAGTCAAGTAATTAATTTACATAACCTATTTATTCTATTTATGTTATGACGTTCATTTACACTAAATCAACAGAGTCATCTATATACCCCCGAAAATGGGTACCATCGCCTACGACACTAAGTTTGATCCAATCCTTATATAGAACGGGTTTTTCATCCATGATTTTTATTTTCCCTGCTGAAAGTCTGCCTAATTGCATCTGTTGTGTTTCAAGAGATAAAAAATCATAGTTCAGGTTATCCTGAATATGATGGACTAACCGGATGGTACCCCGGAAATTGTTAAGGTTGATATAAAGATCGGCCTGGACACTTTTTAACTTTGCTCCTCTTGTGATGAATATACCTCCACTATTCGCCCTAATTTTTAGTGAAATCTCACCATTAGGTAACTCAGTAATTTCAATACCTACATCTTTTGCTGCCCCTTCTAACCATATAAATTCGCCCATCAAAACATATTCATCACCAATATCAGCTTCCCAACGCCAGGAACCGTCCGGATCATCAGTCAGGCTTGATTCCTTATTCGGGTATTCTATCCCGTTATTTGCCTTTTCCTCAGGTTCTGTATATTCAATTTTTTGGATGCCGACACCATATTTATAGACTAATTCAGCCCCATGTTCCCCAGTTTCAATAATCAGGTAGATTCCTGGTAAGGAAAAAACAAGCAATACGATAGAAATCAGGACATATCTTTTCCCACCTTTCCAGATACTAATACCTCGGATCAGAGTAAAAAGGACAAAAAACAATAACGTCATAATGGCAAGATCTGAATGATGGTTCAAGACCGGATTAGCCATTGGCGGCAGGAGAACAGAGTCTGCCGCCTGACGACCCGAAAGATATGCAGCCAGAGCAGTTGCAGTGCCCAAAGTGTATAACATGATCGCACTATATTTAATCCAGATCTGTCTTTTAAATATAACAGACGAGATATCTACTAAGATAGCAATAAAAATTAGTGCAATCGGAAAGTGCACAACAAGTGGGTGCACATTAGGGGCCCAATCTGGTAGTAGCTGCATTGTATATCCCTCTCTAATACAAAGTTTTTATTATTTTGAAGATAGTTTCATTGGCTTCAGATCCATATTACATTCTTCACACTTCCCCGCTTTGTCATGTCGGATATGGCTATGCTGGTACATCGGACATCCATAATAATCTGCACTATCCGCTTTTACTTCCACAGCTGCCACTAATTTCATCCCGCATTCGGAACAATCACCCGGTGTAGCGCTGGCAATATGTTTATGATTCTCCATCGGGCAGGTATAATAGTAAGTCTTTTCAACAGTTGGTACTTCTTCTTGCTTGTGCTGGTGCTCTGACATCTTCTCACTTTGACCATTACATGCAATCAATACCATAAATGCGCCAATACTTAAAATTGCTAATTTCCAATTCATGATTATTCTCCTTTTCTTATAAATAATATTCCAGTCCCGCAGATAAGCTCATGTCAGGACTTGTTTCGCTCAGACCTTTTGACCCAATAATTGATAAAAATGTTCTATTGATAATATTTATATACAGACCGAACGATAATTGATGTGGCGAGGCATAACCCTCATAAATTTTTGTGTAACGCTGATAATAAAGTGAGATCGAATATTTACCATAATCAAAACCTCTTCCGATCCCTATACCATAGGTGAATGGATTCAGAAAAGTAATTTCTTCAGGATCGCCAAGATTAAGATATCCGATATCCCCAAAAGCAATAAACGAGTATAGCTGCTTTCGAAAAGTTAGTCCAATCCCATAATCAAATTCACCTGTACCAAAGTTGTATTCTGAACTTGCTGTTGGAATTTTGAGTTGAGAGGAAAGAGCTATCCAGGGAAGAATATGAGTGCCTTTTAATAAATTGACTTCCCCGAATAAATATAAATCTCCAATTCCCATCTCTAAATGGGACATACTTGATCCACCCATCATATCATCCACATTACTCACGGAAGTAAGTCCATCCTGAGCGATGATTGAAATAGCAGCTGAAAGATACCATCCCTCAGATCGATAACGGCTACCGAGATTGAAGTAATAATTATTCCTGGATATTCCTGTGAGATAATCTCCCCGGGTCAATTGAATCGAAGTATTAATTGACCATCCACCCTGTGCATTTGAAAGCGAGGGGATTATCAGGGCAATAATAACGACCAACATAAGAGGCCTCATTATGAGGCCTCCGCGGTATGATGGGTCTTTTAATTTTTCTTTTTGTTTCATTGCTTTTTATCAGGATTTTGTACTTTTTCCAATGTATGCATCACTCCATCCAATCCATCCATCATCGTATTCATATCCTGATGCATCTCATCCATATGTTTCTTCATTTCAGGATCATTCATAAGATTCTCATCACCCATCATTTTGTTCATCTGATTCATCAATTTCTGCATATCTTTGGTCATATCATTGACACCGTGCTGCATCATCATCATGTTATTGCCCGAACCAGCCATCATGCCTGAACCTTGTTCCCCATGCATTGAATGTAACATCTGATCTGATTTTACAACCATCTCATTCATATGCTTCATCATATCATTCATGTTCATCATGTGTTGATTCATGTTCATCATATGTTGGTTTGCACTGTTCATTGCCGCATGTTGATGTTCGCTCATATGTTGAGATTGATCCTGCCCTGACATGTGCTGTTGTGCCTTTAAAGGCGATGAAATAAAAAGGAAAAGTGTAAATATCCCAAATATTCCAATAGTAAATTGATTCAACTTCTTCACAATAAACTCCTCCTCAATTAGTTTAGGTTAACGTAATTATATAATACAACTATGCTTAAGATTGCACTGAATCTTCTTCTGCATTTATTGATAAAGCCAACTTATTTATTTCACGGCTTTTCCACAGGTAATAGATAGCTGGAATCACCACCAGTGTCAATACTGTAGAAGACATCATCCCTCCAACCATTGGGGCGGCTATTCTTTTCATTGTCTGAGAGCCGGCACCTGTTCCCCACAAGATTGGAATAAGACCTACCATTGTTGTAATAACTGTCATCAGTTTTGGACGCACCCTTTCCACTGCACCCTCAATGACAGTACGATACAAATCTTTCAGACTGTTCATCGTACCATCTCTGAGTTTATCCTTAAATACATTATCTAAATAAACCAGCATAATCACTCCGGTTTCGGCCGCAAGTCCTGCAAGGGCAATAAAACCGACGCCTGCAGCTACACTGAAATTATAATCCAAAAAGTACATAAACCAGATGCCGCCAACCAGAGCAAAAGGTAGAGATAGCATTACTATCAAACTCTCAGTAAAATTTTTAAAATTAAAATATAAAAGCAGAAATATTATTACCAGAGTAATAGGTACAACGATGTTCAGTCTCTTTTGGGCGCGTTCCATGTATTCGTACTGACCACTCCAGACCAGGCTATAACCTTCAGGAAAATCTACTTTTTCTTCTATCACCTTTTTTGCATTTTTAACATATGTACCGACATCAATACCTCGCAGATCCACATAAAGCCAGGCCGTTGTTCGTGCGTTTTCACTTTTAATTACCGGTGGGCCTTTTTTGGTGGAAATATCAGCCACATAACTGAGCGGAATCTGTGCACCTGATGGCGTGGGGATCAGTACTCGTTTTAAAGCGCTTAAATTATCGCGCAGTTCCCGGCTGTATCGCACATTAACCGGGTAACGTTCCAAACCTTCTACGGTTGTGGTTACATTCATACCTCCGATGGCGGTCATGATCACATCCTGTATATCACCGACCGTCAAGCCATAACGGGCTGCTTCTTTCCTTTTGATATCGAAATCCAAATAATTACCGCCAACTGTTTTATCGTGAAAAACACTGAGTGTGCCTTCCACATCTTTAATTATCGCGGCAATTTCCTGTCCCAGATCTGAAAGTGTCTGTAAATCGGGTCCCATGATCTTAATACCAACCGGTGTTTTAATACCGGTTGAAAGCATATCGATACGTGTTTTGATCGGCATCGTCCAGGCATTGGTTAAACCGGGAAACTGGATTGCAGCATCCAGCTCTTCCACCAGCTTTTCGATGGTCATACCTTCACGCCATTCATCTTCCGGTTTCAGCATGATAGTTGTTTCTATCATGGAAAGAGGCGCCGGATCGGTGGCCGTTTCAGCGCGTCCGATCTTTCCTAGAACATGATGCACTTCAGGAAAGCTTTTGATGATCTTATCCGTCTGTTGCAGGATTTCTTTAGCTTTTGTGATGCTCAAACCGGGATCTGTTGTCGGCATATACAACAAATCCCCTTCGTTTAATGGCGGCATAAATTCTGATCCGATCTGACCAAGCGGTATCAGAGTAATAATAAAAATTATTACAGCAGAAAAAATTGTAATCCATTTAAACCTGAGCACCCAGTTAATCACAGGACGGTAGATTCGAATCAGTATACGGCTGATCGGATTTTCACTCTCAGACTTTATTTTTCCTCTGACAAAGTATCCCATTAAAACAGGTACAATAGTAATTGCCAGCAATGCCGCTCCTGCCATCGCATACGTTTTTGTAAATGCAAGCGGCTTGAACAAACGACCTTCCTGGGCCTGTAGTGTAAATACGGGTAAGAATGATATTGTAATTATTAAAAGTGAGTAGAATAATGCCGGTCCTACTTCTTTGGACGAATCAATAATTATTTGCCAATGGTTCTTTTTTCCACCATCCCGCTCAATATGCTTATGGGCGTTTTCGATCATTACAATGGCAGCATCTACCATGGCCCCAATAGCAATAGCAATACCACCTAAAGACATAATATTGGCGTTAATGCCCTGAAAATACATTATCAAAAATGAAATAAGGATACCCATTGGCAGGGTAAATAGTGCGACAAAAGCGCTCCGAAAATGCAGGAGAAAGAGAATAATTACAATTGCAACCACGAATAATTCTTCGGATAATTTCCAACTCAAATTATCAATTGCCCTCTGGATTAATCCCGAACGGTCATATGCGGTTTTAATTGTTACACCTTCCGGCAGGCCTTTTTCTAATTCTTTCAACTTCTCCTTCACAAGTCCGATTGTCTTTAATGCATTTTCACCGAAACGCATAATGATAATGCCGCCAACGGTTTCGCCTTCACCATTCCATTCTGCTAAACCACGTCTCAACTCCGGACCTATAGCCACATTGGCTACATTTTTAATAAGAATCGGTGTTCCATTTTGATCTACACCCAACGCAATGTTTTCAATATCCTTTATGGATTTTATATACCCCAAACCACGTACCATGAATTCGGTCTCACCCATTTCAATCAACTTTCCGCCAACATCGTTGTTACTTCTTTTTATAGCCATTTGAACTTTATTGAGTGGAATATTATAAGCCAGCAGTTTATTCGGATCCACCTCTACCTGATACTGTTTTACAAATCCACCAAGTGATGCCACTTCCGCAACACCCGGTACACTGGTAAGTTCATAACGCAAATACCAATCCTGGATGGATCGCAATTGCTGCAGATCATATTTGTCTCCACCATCAAGCACATATTCATATATCCAGCCCACACCGGTAGCGTCCGGTCCAAGAGAAGGTGTGACGCCCTGCGGCAATCGACTGGAGACGTAATTAAGATATTCCAGCACCCGGCTGCGCGCCCAATATATATCGGTTCCATCTTCAAAAATGATATAAACAAAGGATAATCCGAAAAAGGAATAACCACGTACGACTTTTGCATAGGGCACGGCCAGCATAGATGTCGTCAGGGGATAAGTTACCTGGTCTTCTACCACCTGTGGTGCCTGACCCGGGAACTCGGTAAAAATAATCACCTGGACATCACTAAGATCCGGAATTGCGTCTACAGGTGTATCCATCATCGCGTAAATTCCGGCGAATGCGATAATAGCGGTGAATACAATAACCAAAAATCTATTTCTTACCGATGCTTCAATAATTTTTTCTAACATAATTTGTCTCCGCAAATCTGATTAATGTAACGACGCGATTAATCGCGTCGCTACTTCTTCTCTGTCACCCCGCATAGGCGGTGTCTTCCTGCTTGTCGAGATCGAAACCGCACGTTGGAAGATCCCTTCTGGATGACATCAAAACTTTGCCTACCTTACCTGTCCCCCGGCTTTTTCCTGCAACATTTTTTGAATGGCTTCCTGAAGGCGGCTTTCACTGTCTAACAGGAACTGTGCTGAAATGACGACTTCTTCATTTTCAAGTAAACCGGAGACTATCCGTATTTTTCCATTATCGCTTTCTTCTCCTATACGTACTTCGCGCGGTTCAAAACGACCGTTGCCACGAGTTACAAATACTAAATTTCGCTGCCCGGATCGAATCACCGCTTCAGATGGAACAACAATCGCATCCTCAATGGCCGGTGTTTTTATCCATACATTGGCATACATACCCGGCTTCAGATCCATACCGGGATTGGGGAATTCAAGACGAACTTTAACATCACGTGCTTTTTCATCCAGATATGGATAGATATAAGCAACCCTTCCTTGCAAAACTTTTCCAGGCAAATAAGAAAGTTCCATTGTCGCCGATTGTCCAACCCGCACCCAGGGAACTTCATTATCATAAATACTGACGTAAACCCATATAGTCGAAAGATCAGCAATTTGATAGAGTGACATACCTTCTTTTATATGAAGACCTTCGATGACATTTTTTTGAACAACCACACCATTTACCGGTGATTCAAGCCGCAATGTTTTTCTTACTTCGCCACTTTCTTCTAATCCCTTAATAAGCGATTCCGGAATGTCCCAGTAGAGCAATCGTTGACGAGTCGAATTCAATAGAGATTCAGCCCCTTCGCGGATACTGGCAAATTGTGTCTCGCCTATCAGTTTTTTGTTTTTTAAAGCCAATAAATATTCCTGTTGAGTCGTAACCAGATCCGGTGAATAAATTTCAAGCAAAGGCTGTCCTTTACGCACCGGCTTTCCGGTATAATCCACATAGAGTTTCTCGATCCAGCCTGATATTTTAGATGAAACAATAAAAATGTTTTCCTCATTGTAATCTATTTTTCCAATGGTACGGATCGAACGGCTAAAATCAGTTTTCTCTACATTTGCCGTTCGAACACCCATATTTTGTACAGTCACCGGATCTATTTGTACAGCACTTCCGGATGAAACCTGATCCTCATAAACCGGTATCAGATCCATGCCCATGGCGGATTTGCCCGGTTTGTCATAGATTTCGCCTGGATTCATCGGAGCCTGCCAATATTTGATTTTTCTCTCACCGTCTGATTTTTTTTCCTCAGAATGCCCTTCATGTATAGCCGCGGTTTCAGGTTTTTTAAGCGGAACAAGGTTCATACCGCATTTCGGGCATTGTCCCGGTTCATCTAAAATAACATCCGGATCCATACCGCACGTCCAGAGTTGGTCTTCTTCACCTTGCGCTAAATTACCATTATCAGAACCACATGAAATTAACAGACCTGACGAAATGGCTAAGGCCAAAAGACTTAAGAGTATGTTTTTTTTAATATGCATTTTTTACTCCTTTATAATATTTTGTAGTGGCAAATTTTAAGATTTCAATTCTTTAACATTCTATTCATTACGGGGTTACGACAAAACCGGTGTTCTCCCCGTTTTCAACATCCAATATCCAACACTCAAATCCAACTTCCAAAGGTAAGACAACCTATACGGCATAATCAATCAAACGCTCTTGCAAATCATATTTTCTTTCCTTGGACATTGGATATTCCTTGTTGGATATTGGATATTCAGTTCCTGTTGCTATTTTCATAACTTTTCATATCCCGATTTTACGGGATGACAGTTCCTACATTTAAGCCTGTTAGTTGAATGCCTGTTACATATTCTAAACCGGCCAGATCTTTATTATAATCACTAATTACCCGATAATAATCTAACTCAAAGTTGAATAAAGTGATTTGATTATTAATTAACGTCAGAAAATCTACTTTGTCTGTTTGATACCCTATCATTGCAGATTCCAGGGATTGTGATGCTTGCGGTATTATTCCTGTTTTAAATAATGCGACTAATTTTGCATTCTTTTGCACGCTGGTCAGTTTATTTTCCAATTCAAAATATACCTGATTCAATATCTGTTGATATCGCATATCAATCATACTTTTACTAAAAGTTGTTTCTTCAACCTTTTTTGATTGTTTGCTTCCGGAAAAAAGAGGAATATTCAGGCTAATCCCCCCTGAGACAAAATCATAGCCAGGATTGCCATTCTGAAGCTCATCTCTTTGGGTATAGGCCAGAAAAATACCAAAATTGGGCCAGTAGTCTTTTTTAGCTAAATCAACTTTTAGACGACTCTGTTTTCTAATCGACTCCCAACCCATCAATAATGGTCGATTTAATTTTGCAATAATTTGTAAAGTGTCCAGAGTTTTATCTAACGTTAAGAATCCCGGCTCCTCAGGCTTACCTAATCGCGTATTAACAGATTGATTTAAAATCGTATTAATTTGAGATTGTTGAACCTCACGTTTCTGTTCCAACTGAATCATTCTTTCAATCATTTTTGATACTTCTACCTGTGCCTTAAGCACATCCTGTTGCAGGCCTTTCCCAACTGTATATTTAGATTCTGCAATCTCAGCAAATTCTTTTAATAACCGTTGATTTTTATCTGTTATCTCTATTGACTTATCGATTAAAAATAGATTATAATATCCTATTTTGAGATCTTTAATAATCTGATTTCGATATTCCTGATAATTAGCCCTGGAGATAGCTGCACTCTCAGATGAAATATCTTCCTTGAGACTAAGTTTTCCGGGAAAAGGAAAGAGCTGTCTCAGGGCAATTTGCTTGCCGGTCATCGGTTCCTGGTCGAAAGCAAAAGAATTTGTCGGTAGATTTAGGATATTGAGTGATAAAACCGGGTCCGGAAGAGAACCAGCCTGGGGAATCTTTGCGGAATCGGCCTGAATAGCACTATATAACGACTGCAATTGTGGATTCTTCTCTATGGCAATATTAATCAGGTCATCGAGAATTAAGACATCTTCAGTTGATTGTGAATAACCATATGAAGCATAAAAAACAAAATGCAATATTAGAGAAGTAAAAAACAAACTAATTGAAATTAATTTTCGTATTCTCTCTATAGATAATTGCCCTCTTAATAATCCTGAGATATTTTCAAATTTTAAATTGGCCGACATAGGTACCTCTTATTATTTAACCGTTAAACCAGGTTCATTCCCTCTTACATTTCTCTTAAGTTTTAGCAACAAATAAATACATAACGCCAATAAACCAACACTTGCCCACCATGGGAAGGCATATTGGTGTAAATAATTGTCTAATAAATCCGAACCATGGTGTAATGTTTCGTTGTTATCCTGTTTGCTTGCCTCATTACTCAAATTATGATCACCAGATTTTGATAAGTTCATTTTCCCGTCCTGATGATGATCTAACGCATTCGCATCTGAGACAGGGTGGGAGTGATCAAAAATTCGATGATAATAACAAGTATATTTTCCTCCTATATTCATAGGAAAGAAAAATACAGTTCCCGCTGCAGTGATTAGTACGATTATGACCAGATAAAACTTTTTGGATTTAAACACTTTGCTTTTACTCCTGTAAATCATTATTAATTTTAGATCAATTAGCATGCCAAACTTTTATGACCAATAATTAATAACGACCCATCTTATTATTTTATATTAACTTAATGACTCTGGAGTATGTTTTAATTTGATAGTAAAAACAAGGTGAGAAATTAATAATAAACATTATTCTACAGTGAGGGTGTAGAATAATCTACATTGTGATATATTGAGGAAAATTAACTTGAGATTGTACACTATGCTATTATTGCCAAAAACTTTGTTATTATAGAAAATTTAGTGTCGTCCTGAAAGGATCTTCCTACGTGCAGAATCGATTTCGACAAGCAGGAAGATTCCTACGGAATGACATAGAAGAAGTCGCGACGCGATTAATCGCGTCGTTGCATTAATCAAATTTTAAAATTAATTCGTGAAATTCGTGGACAAGTTTTTTTTGTTTACATCCCTCACTTGCGGGATGCGCTATTCATAGATCAGGTTCTGGAATTACTTCAAAAATATGAAAACAAATATTTTAGTGATGTTATTCTAATCCCAACTTTTTCAATCTATAAAGAAGTACATGCCTGGGAATCTGTAACATTCGTGCTGCTTTTGAACGATTGCCTCCGGTACGTTTTAGTATTTCTTTTATTACTAATCTTTCAATGCTGTCTAATGCTATGCCTTCTTCAGGGATGTTAATTGTTGTTCCTGGAGGCTCGTAGAATTTTTCCGAAATATGCTCTGGTATGTCGGCAATGGTTATTTCAGAATCTGTTGCCAGAGTAAGAATGCGTTCGATAATATTCTCAAGCTCCCGCACATTGCCGGGCCATTCATAGTTTTGTAATGACTTAATGGTCTCGCTGCTTATTTTGAATTTTCGTCCTTCGCTGTATTTTTTGACAAAAAAGTCAACCAGAAAAGGAATATCTTCTTTTCTATCTCTTAAAGGGGCTATCCTGATTGGTACAACACTTAATCTATAATACAAATCTTCCCTAAATTTCTTTTCCTTAATCAATTGTTCTAAATTTCTGTTTGTGGCTGCAATTATACGTACGTCTACTTTGATGACTTTTGATCCTCCAACCGGCAGGAACTCATGTTCCTGTAAAACACGTAGTAATTTAGCCTGCAAGTCTTCCCGCAGCTCACCAATTTCATCAAGAAATATTGAACCTCCATCTGCTTGCTCAAATTGACCTTTTCTATCTTTAATTGCGCCGGTGAATGCACCTTTTACATGCCCAAACAATTCACTTTCAATAAGATTTTCCGGAATCGAAGGACAATTGATTGTGATAAGTGGCTTTGCTTTTCTGGGACTGTTATAGTGAATTGCCCGGGCGATTAACTCTTTTCCAGTCCCACTTTCGCCTGTGATCAGAACGGTTGCGTTACTACGGGCAACTTGCATTGTCAGCTTAAGGACTTCCTGCATCCTGGCACTGTCTGCAACCATATTATCAAATTTAAATTTCCCAGCTACTTCTTGCTTAAGTAGTACATTCTCGTTCTTTAGTTGTTGGAGTCGTACTGCTTTTTCAATTACAAATAACAGTTGTTCCTGTCCAAATGGTTTGGTCAGATAATCATTTGCACCCAATTTGCATGCTTCAATCGCATTTTCAACACTACCATGAGCCGTTATAATAATTATTACAGCCTTGTCGTTTTCTCTGCGAATACTACGTAAAACCTCAATCCCTGAAATATCAGGCATTTGTATATCGGTAATTACAATATCAAATTCACTTTTGGAAAATAGCGCTATCCCATCTTTGCCATTCCTTGCCGTCGTCACATTAAAACCGTTCTTTTCCAGCTGATACTCAAGCACTTTGCACAAATTTAAATCATCATCTATCAGCAATATTTTCAATCTATTTACCCCTATTTATTCTGAATAATTCAGGTTAATCACTTGCGAAATTAAAAATAGGATTGTCAACATTTCGTCCCTAAAGGGACGACTTATATTCGTTTTTCTTATGAGCTAGAAACATCTGGTCCCTAACGGGACCTTATTCCTGTAAACCAACCTAATGAAATTGTTTAGCCGAGGAAATGTCTCGTTAGAGACATGATGTTTATAGAAAAATCATGTCCGGATAATATTTGTCCCGTAGGGACAAGATGTTATTTTCCCAGATTAACTAGTTTTTTGATTGTATCCCGCAGGTGCGGGATGCACTATCAGGTTAAACGACTATTATGGGAATTATTATCACAAATTTTGTACCAGAATTTTTTATTGAGGTAACGTCAATCATCCAATTATTGTTGTCAATAATTCGCTTAACAATCGCTAATCCCAATCCGGAACCATTTACCTTTGTTGTGTAGAAAGGATTAAATATCTTTTCCAGATCATCATTTGGAATTCCGGGACCGTTATCGGAAATAGTTAAATTTAAAAATCTATCATATTCATTAAGCATTGAATGTTCGGCTTTTTTATATGGCCCCGTCTCATTAGTTTTGAATAATTTTAATGTAACCACACCTCCATTCGTCATTGCCTGAAGTGCATTTAAAATAATATTCATTAATATCTGCCAAAGGTCATTGGGGTCACCTTTTAGGAAAATTGGATCGTTCGGGATGGTAGATACGATTTCAATTTGCTTTTTACGTGCTTGAGTACTCAACATCATTACTACATTTTGAATAATCTCCTGAAATAGGTATTCTGAATCCTGTTGTTTTTTCTTTTTAGCAAAGCTGAGATAATTTTCCAGCACAGCGCTAATTCTCTCAGTTTCGTCAATCAATATCTTAGAAAATTCCATTTTTTTGTTTTTATTGGTATCTTCATCTATGATAATCTCAACAGCACCACGAATAGAGCCTAAAGGATTTCTAACTTCATGAGCAAGGCTTGATGTTAATTCACCAATAACAGCAAGCCGATCTGTTTGCCGTAATTGCTCCTCCAATTCTGCTAATGTATCTGATTGATGTTTGACCGTATTGAGAGAATTTTCCAGCTGATCGGCTGCATTTTTATATTTTATCGTTTCTTCCATTTCCCTCTGTGCTTTTAATCCAGTCAGGAATCCGATCACATTATATAAAACAATCTGCATAAACCGTAAAAGATTGTTTTCAACCAATCCCCCCCAATGCAGCATTATATGGGGTAAATACAATATGCTAACAGCAATAGCAACACCAAGTCCACCTCTTATACCGAACTGGAAAGCGGCTATGAGGATCGGGATGAAATAACTCTGCATATAGACTAAATGATACTGCCAGTTCATTGTCGGAGTTGTGTAATGGAGTACAGATATTATTATCACTAATAGTATAATTACACTCCAGCGTACCATCATATTATTATCTTTTTGATCCATACCAATAACTATCGTATCAAAATTAATTTTTTGTTATTTTAGCAAAAATATTTACTCAAATATAATATAATAATACTTATCTATCATTATGAATCTAAATGATAGCATCCAGTACCCAGAACCCAGCATCAAGACCCTCGCCGGTAAACATAGGCCGTCTCATACATAGTAAGAATATTTTCCAGGGGCGCATCTGCCTGTATATAGGTATGTCCGGGACCAAAAATATAACCGCCACCCTCTCCGAGAATATCGATTAATCGCTTTACTTCATCTGCAACCTGTTGTGGTGAACCTTTCGGTAAGAGCTCCTGCAGGTCAACACCTCCATAAAAACAGATATCCTTGCCAAAGTCTTTTTTTAGACCTGGCGGATCCATGCCTTCCGCCCGGACCTGGATTGGTTCGAGCATATCAACACCGGTATCGATAATCATGGGGAGGAGAGAGCGGACAGAACCGCAAACATGTAGTAAAAATTTTTTTCCATAATGATGAGTAATATCGACCAGTTCCTTCAGGTATGGGGATACAAATTTCTTAAAATCTGCCGGGCTGAACAGCGGACCAAATTGTGAGCAATAATCATCACACATATAAACAATATCAATTTCTTCCCCATGTTCACAAAGCATCGTACGTAACGATTCCGCACTGATTTCATTTATCGTTTTAAATAAATGATCGATATAGGATCTTCTTGCTGTAAAATCTATCATTAGATCTTCCATACCGCGTACATAGCAGGCGATAAAGAATGCACCCCAGGTAAACACACCGATAATGGCCCGGTCATGGTGGTTTAGCGCCTCGGGGGTGAATTGCGAGAAATCAAGCAATTCCGGCTTTGGCCATTGATGAGATTTTATATCATCTATCGAATCTTTCCCTGCTAAGGGACTGTATGAAAGTGCCTCATAGGTACCGGCGCTGTGTTCAGTAACCTTAATAATATAGCCCCAGATAGATGTTTTTTCTTCTAAATGATCCTGATCAGCGGTATACATGAAGTTCCCCGGTAATAGCATCCATGTATCCACATTTAAGCGGTCAAACAGTTTTTCTTTAGAGTTAACTTGGAGATGTTCATAAAGTGCTTCGTAAACATTCTCCTCGGCATCAAAAGTGATCGGTACCCGCTCGGTTTCTTTATGGTTAACGGCTGCTAACACACGCTCTTTTGAGGTCATTTCAAATCCCCATTATTGATATTATTTCTATATCCACGAATTACACTAATTTTTTCGAATTTCACGAATTTTATTAGATATCTTTTAAATAATTTGTGAAATTTGCTTGAATTCGTGTAATTCGTGGAAAACTTCTTTATTTACCATTCAAGTCGACCGACTGGCATAAGATTTTTAGATTCTCTTCCTTGGTTCCCATGGACAAGCCACATCCGGAACTGAGTACAAACCTGGTCCTTTTATATTTCTGTAAAACGTCCCTGATTTTTTGAATTTCATTTCTAACCATATCCGCATTACCCTGTTCCAGGAGGTCAACAGGATTTAAATTACCCCACAGGGCTATTTCCGGATTAACCAACCGGCATGCAGTCTCCATATTCACCAGGGAATCAATTTCCAGAACATGAGCCCCTGAAGCAGACATATCATCTAATATATGTGTTACATCGCCACAAATATGTAATGAGAGATAAGTATCGATAGATTTCCTCAGTTGGTTAAATACTTCCCTCTCTGCCGGCAAGGCTACTTGTTGATAGAGTTCTTTTCCGATTAATCCGGCCGGACAATCTCAATTTATAAAACAATTCAAAAACCTTATAAAAAATGTGAAGTATTTTTTGTTATCTATTTAAGTCAATTCATCTTCTTTAAGCCGTCTGAGCATGTTGCCGATATCGGTCAGGCCTTTCCAGGCAATATAGCCGGTGATGATAAGATACCAGCCTACACAGGCCAGAGAAAGAAGTAACCAGAACCAGTGATCCATCATTTCCCCTCCATTTCTATTATTAGCCTGATCTATTCATAACGCAGCACGAGGCTGCAATCAAAAAAAAGAAGTCCACGAATTTCACGAATTAATTTTAAAAATTGATTAATGTAACGACGCGATTAATCGCGTCGCTACTTCTTATATGTCAAC
>SDBT01009018.1_pt1 | contig 16211 bp, 11 predicted proteins | sample 2277101 | NCBI WGS metagenome assembly SDBT01 (sample SAMN10404973, study PRJNA504765) | marine sediment metagenome | isolation source: marine sediment core GS10_PC15, 103 cmbsf | place: Arctic Ocean: Southern Knipovich Ridge | collected 2010 | reverse complement strand
TGTATCGGCTGAGCCTTCTCCACCGTGATGGACACGACTGGTCGGTCGATCACGGCACAGTCCCAGAATGCATCCTGCCGTGCGACACGTTCCTCGAGATCCGGCAGATTCTCTATGGCCATTGTCATCTGGCGCCACCGGAAGCGTGAGCTGGAATCGTATGCTTCGCGTCGAATGTCACCCTGCGGCCCACCTATGCGCCGATGAGGGACTTCGCCAGATCCACGGCCGCGGCCGCGTCGGCCGAGTAGCCGTCCGCCCCGATCTCCTCGGCGTAGGCTTGTGTTATCGGAGCGCCGCCTATGATGACCCTCGTGTCGATCTCGTTCGAGCCCAGGAGAGATACGGTTTCCCGCATGGCACCCATGGTAGTCGTAAGCAGCGCCGACATCGCCACAATGCGGGCGGAGTTCTCCTCGGCGGCCGCGGCGAACTTCTCGGCGGAGACATCGACGCCTAGATCCACCACCTTGAACCCGGCGCCCTCCAGCATTGCGGCGACGAGATTCTTGCCGATATCGTGCAAGTCGCCCTTTACGGTGCCGATCACCACGGTCGCGATGTGATCCAGCTCCTCCCCCGCCAACGCGCCCAAAGCCGCCTTCATCGCACGCTGCGCGATGAGAAGTTCCGGCACGAAGAACTCGTTCGCGCGGAACTTCTCGCCCACCACTCCCATCGCCGCCGCAATGCCATCGACGACGATCTCGCGCGCCGCCACACCTTCGCTGCGCGCCTTCTCCGTCAGCGCCCCGGCTCTCTCTCGATCGCCCGAGATGATCGACTCCCTCAAATCCTCAAGCACACCCATTCTCGTCTCCTGCCTGAGTGAGTTACCTCTCCCAACCACACCCAACCCACGCGACGCCAGCGCCCCAGCTTCGGTGAACCCAAGTCGAGTCAGGCGCTCGATCTCAATCGCCCGAAGCTCTGTCGCCGACCCTGCCGTAGCGCCAGGCTTCATCGTACATGGCGATGATGTTCTCGAGCGGCGTCACGGCTTGGATATTGTGACACGGGGCAAGGATGTAGCCGGTACCGTTGCTGGCGAGCGCATCGATGGCTTCGCGCACTGCCGCTCGCACGTCGTCCGGAGTCCCAAACGGAAGCACATCCTGATTGTCGATGCCCCCGTGGAAGCAGAGCTTGTCGCCGAAATCCCGCTTCAGACCGTTCATCTCCATGCCGGGGCAGGCCGACTGCACCGGATTGAGTATCTCTATTCCCATCTCGATCAGATCCGGCAGGAACGGCCGGATGGCGCCATCGTCGTGATGGAAGACCTTGACGTTGTGCTCGCGGCACAGATCGACGAACCGCTGCAAATGCGGACGGTAGAACGTGCGGAACGCATCGAGGCTGATGAGCGGCGCCGTCTGACTCCCGAAGTCGTCCGTAACCTGAGCGACATCGACCAGTCCGTCACACGCCTCGAACATCCGCCTATGGTACTCGTACAGGAAGTCCGCCGTGCGCCCGAGGAGATGATGGGTGAAGTCGGGGTCGTCATGCGGATCGATCAACGACTGCTCCAGCCCCCGCAGCAACAAGTGCATGTAGAAGATGGTCATATAGCCGCAGAGCACGACCTGCTCGTCATGCACTGCCAGCGCGGCATCCTTGATCTTCGCGTAGTCGAACCAGTCCGCGCTTGGCCAGGCGTACCCCTCAAGGTCATCGACGCTCTTCGCCTCCCGCAGCGGCCAGGACGACTGCTCGTAATAGACGCCCGTTTCGTAGGGAACGGAGCGATGCTGGATTCCCCAGTAGTCGATGATATCGCCTTCCGGAACGTCCGGAAGGGACGGACCCACGTACTCGGTCCAGACGCCCGCCATACCATCGATATGCAGTGCTTCTCGCACATCGACATCGTCCCCAAAGCGCTCTCGCAGCTTCGTCCACACCTCCCCCACGGCCCAGATGTCGGTCGGGACGCGGTCCACAGGCTCCAAATTCATCGCCGCCAGCATTCGCTCACGTGCGTTCATCTCTGACATACGTCGTATCCTCCGTCTTTCACTCGAGAAGACAGCCCGCCCGAGATGCCGGCACAGCCACGGGGCCGCCACCTCAGTCCTTCTTGCCCACCAACTCCTTCCAGCGCCACACCATGTACTGGTAGTTCTCCCACGGCACATCGGGTGGCACCGCATGGTCCATGTGAGGTATGAACCGCCCGATCTCGACGATCTCGCGCAGCCGCTCTATCTCCACGTCCATGGCGGCTCTGTCCTTCGCCATCGCCCGCTTGTCGATATGACCGAGGGCGTGAAGGGAAGGATACTCGCGCAGCAGCTTCCCCATATCGTTCGCGGCCTGCACCTCATACGGATATATCCCGGTAAGGCCCACTTCGAGAAAGAGCGGCGTCAACCCGTGCATGTACCCATCGCTGTCCACTAGGCGGATGACCGTCCCGCGCTCCTCCGCAAGAGTCATCATCCGTCTGTAGAACGGCGTCATGAATCGGTGGAACATCCCGGGAGAAATGAGCGACCCGTTCTTGCCGGCCATGTCCTCCCAAGCGTGGATGACGTCCAGCCTTGCCTCGTCGTACACTCTTCGCAGCAACGCCATCCACAAGTTGCATAGGGTCTCGTTGATGTCCAGGATGAGTTCCGGGTCGTCTGCCATGGCATACAGAGAGCCCTCCACCCCCATCATCGTCCGAGGTCCACTGAGGAAACCATAGGGGTAGGGACAGATAAGGGTGAGCTCGTCCGACTGTTTCAGTTGCTCGGCGCGGGTACCCCAGTCCGGCGGGAAGCGCTCAGGGGTCTCGGGGTCGAACCGCCACTTGTGCTCCTCCCACGTCTTGCGGTCTTTGACCGGATAGTCGAGCCACTCCGGCATGCTGGTGCCGTCTCTGCGCGCCCGTTGCAGCACCCCGTGGCCGTCGCGGAATACGGTGTACTCGTCGTCCTCGTCGATCTGCTTCCACTCGTACTCGGGACAGATCCCGAAGTTGACGCCTAGATCGACTCCTGAGGAGTCGAACCCGAAGAGCGTGCACCAGTCATCATCGTTCTTCATCCCCTCTTGCTTCCACCGCAGCAGGGTCTCTTCCCAAGGCCCCCACTGGTTGATGAAAGGCACCCTGTCCACAGGCTTGTCTGTGAAGAATGCTATCATGCGATCTCTCGATGTCATACTGTCCATCATCCACCATACTCCCTTGCAGCTACACCCTGCTGCGCTGCCTGTTGCGCCAACAGGAATGCCGTGAGTCGGCCTCCTTCGCTATCATATCAGCGCCCTCCGCAAAGCGTCATTGCACAAGAAGGAGGTACTCTTGCCCGAACCGCGGGTGGGCCCGTCAGAGACACTCAATTCTGGGGCTGGGCGATCAGCCTGAGCGCCGCTCCCGCCCGGGAGTCAGGACCGGCGGACGGCGCTGTCTTGCCGCCGCTCACCAGCGCTTCATCCACGGCCACGAAGCTCGCTGTGGCTGACTCGCTCTTCTCCCCGGTGACGCGCACTGTCAGCGAATGAGCACCTGGAGCTAGTGGACCGCTGGAGTAGAATAGGAAGCGGTTGCGCTCTTGCGGTGAGTAACAGTCCACGACTGTCTCACTCCCACCGTCCAGAGAGATCGCCGCAATCCCATAACGCTCCCCTCTCGGACCATAGAGGTCTACCTGCGTTCCCTCAAAGCGAAACACGCAGACATCATCGGCCTGCTGCGAGAGGTGCAGATCGTTCGAGTAGGGCCCCGTCCCCCAGCCCTGATAGTAGTCCGCGTCGAGCACCGACATCCACGAGGCAACAGGCGTCTCTTCGCTCTCACGGCGCCAGTCCCCGCGATACTCGAACTGGCCCTTCGCCCCCCCACGCACATTGTCGTTGATGCGCATTCGTCGCGTCTCGCCCATGCTGCTGATGGGAATCACGTACGTCGTGATTGACTCCGCCGGGAGCGTGTCACGGAAGGCGCCGTCCTGAGGCAGTATCGGCGGCAGCGGTGCCACGTTCTGCTCGGCAGTCGTTCTGAAGACCTTCATTGGCGAACCGGGTATGACACTTGCTGACGAGATCCTCACCCCGTAGTCAAGCGACTCCGTGGTCTCATTGTAGACGACGAGGACGAGCTCTCTCGATGCTGGATCGAACGTCGCCAGCGTCTGCGGATGGTCAACGTCCACGACCACGTGGCCCGGCCGGATGAACCTGGTGTAATGGGCGATCGCGTAGAACTCCTTCGCCAGCCAGTACTGCTCCGCTTCCGGCCCAGTGAAGCGGGCGTGGATCGGCCCCCAGTTGTCGTTCGCGTTCCACACGTCGTTGACGTTGTAGAATTCATCAATCACCGGGGTCCACATGAACCACTTCGTCACACCCATGTCCCGCACGTCCGTCGTGATCTGCCACGCCATCTCCAAGGCGCAGCGCATCCCTGTGTGCGTATGCCCCTCCGGCCGTCCGGCATGACACACCTCACTCATCATCCCGGGCTTTCCTTCGGACAATAGCAAATCTCGAAACCCATAGCGATCGGTCCGAGACCCCTGGTAGGAGTGCGAGCTGATAGTGCCCACCCGCGACCGCGCCTCCCTCCCGAAGGAACGGTAGACCTCAACTCCGCTGCCGACAGAGTACGTGTCCGGCGAGCACACTGTCGTTGAGAGCTCCCGACGGTCGAGCTCCGACCCCACTGCGTCCACCATCGCCTCCATCAACGGCCCAGTGTAGTAGCACCCCTCCTGAGGGCTGCCCGCCACCCACCATCCCACCTCCGGCTCATTGAACGGGCTCAGGGAGACAAAGCTCACCCCCCACTCGTCTCGGAACTGCTCCAGCACGTGCGCCAGGTAGACCGCGTAGTCATCGAAGCACTCCTCTTTCACATTGGGAGTTGCGGGCGTCTTCGCTCCCGCCTTCCAACCACTTACCGTCCTCCCCCAGGGGGGACGCAAGGCGTTAGCCTCTAAGTCCGTCACCCCGTACACGTCCTTCGCATGCTGCAGCACCCAGCGTTGATTCACGGCCGCAGTCCAGTCATACGGCCCCGCCTCCGTGGGCCGATACCCTTGAATCTTGGCGCGTGGGCTCAGGTGGTCTCCGAACGGGCACGCGGGGTTCTCCCCGGCCCCGATGTTGAACCGCACGGTCGTGAATCCCAGCCCCTCTTCCCGGTCGAAGATCAGCTTCGTGATATTGCCCCGAGCGGGCTCGCTCCACCCGCCGACCCGGTGGGCCCACCACGCCAGATCGGTGCCGAACCCCGCGATTTCCTGGTATTCAATGGTCGGGTCAACGGTGACAGTGGCCGCCGCCTGGGCGGAGCTCAACCCGCCCCAGCAGAGCGCAGCAGCGATCAGGCCCATGCAGCACCCCAGCTTCACCGCTCGCCACCAGCCGAAACGATTCCGCTCCCCCACCTGCCAGTCGCCGCGAATCTTAGCGCTTCGTAACTGCACCCGCATCCTCCTTCGTTCCGACTCTCGGGTCGTGGCGTCGCGGTCCTCGTCCGCTTACCAGCCAAAGGCGTTATACATCGGGAGACCCAGGGCCGCGCTCAGCAAGGGCCAGGAGCAACTCACGATCGATCCCCCCACTATGAAGCCGTAGAAGAGGGGCACCGTTCGCTGATACAAGCGGAGTCCGCCGTACCTGAGTATGAGGAACTTCACCAGGCCCGCGACGAATAGCGGAGCCCAATATAAGTGTATGGACCAGCTTGCAGCTATCGGCAGCGCAACCGGATGCAGGGGGAAGCCGGGGAAGCGCGTGCGTACGAGCCCGAGAAACAGCGTCGTCGCGAAGCCGGCCCCCATCGCCAACATGGAAACGCCACTTCCCTCCTGCGGCGCATCCAGCCAGGACTGAAGCCGCGCGTAAGCTTCTGTGCCAAACCAGTCCATCGCCGTCCAGTGCGTCGCCACTCCCAGCCGGTAACCAATGTGGAGCCACCACCAGGGCGCCGCCACCATCGTGACGACCGTCGCCACTACAATCGCCACCACCACGGGCCGCGGACGGGTCCCGGCCCACGCGGCCATCTGGATCCCCTCCTGCGAGTTGGCGATGGGATGGGCGCGGTACGAGCGGTTGAACCAGTAGTACTGGGTGAGCATGCCGAGATCCCGCACACTCAGATTGGCGGTGCCCACGACTCGCGTGAGGGCGCGGTCGGGACCGACGGCTGTGAAATCGTGAACTGGAGATCCGAGCTGAGCGCGCACGCGGGCAATCGTGATGGCCAGCGCGTAGTAGAGCAGGAAGAACGCGGCGGCCGTGCTCAGGCTCATTCCCGCACGCACACTGAAGGCGACCAGCAAGGCGCTCCCGAGCACCAGCCCGAGGAAGGCGACGCGGAAACTCACCCCCTCTCCTTCATCGCTGACCTCCGAGGGCCGGCCGATGATCCGATACCAGACCTGCTTGAAGTACGCCCGGCCTCCCGCGATTGACATGAACGCGATGGCCAGCGCCGCACCGAAAACTTGGTCCATTGTGTAGGGAAACACGGACTCCGACCACGGGCCCGGCTGTGTCGCGGCTCCCACCGCGGCTGAGATGATGTAGAGCAGCTTCCACCAGAAGAAGAAGAACGTACACGAGAGCACGAGGTCCACTGGAATGAGAAACCCCAGGCCGATGATGGCTGGATAGAAGGTGAAGGGAAGCCAACCGATGGCCGACCACGGGCTATTCTGCACATAGGCCCCAACATCGACATACATAGGGATGGAGGGCACTGCGGGATTGATGTAGTTGAGCCCATTGAGCAGATCGACCAGCGCCGCGACGAGGAAGCCGACCCAGAACACTCGATGGCGAAAGAGCGGAACCCCCGCCTCCGTCAGTCCATAGGGCAGCCGGATGATCGGGAACGTGAGCCGCTCGCGGTTCGCCCACAGTGGCCGAAACAGCACCGCAATGCAGACCATCACGGCCACGAGCACAACCGTGAACCCAGTCCACCAGAGCAGGGGACGCGCCCACGCCTCGATCACGGCTCGCTGATAGAAGCTCGAATCCCCATTGTAGAACGCGTAGAGGACGTCCGGATCGCCTACCACCAGCCAGTGCGGCGTTGTGTTCGTCATCGTGCGGGCGAGCACCTGGATGGAAGCGTCCGGCTGGGAGGCGTACCAGGTCCCTGTCGTCATGATGGACATGAGGACCTGGAACATGTCGTGGCCGGCGACCGACGTCCCGATCGTGAGCATGACGTAGACGATTATCATCTCGGCCTGGGTGAGGGCGAGGCGCGGCCGAACGCGCCGCACGACGAGGTTTCCCACGGCAAGGAAGAAGAGGATGAAGACGACGTTGAACATCAGTGATACAGTGGAGACGAAAGGACCCCTGGCGGTCATCGACTCCATGAAGAGAACCCAGAGGCAGTTGAACGGCAGAAGCACCAGGCCGACCACCAGGCCGCGCCACGGCCACGCTCGATCGGGCCCGACCTCGCCTACCGCAGTCTGGTTTGCGCGTGCGCTCACCATGTCGTCCCGTCGTCCGCACCAAATCCACGGCGACTTATGCGGCTAGTCGCCTAGCAGACAACCACCCCTTCCCGAGTTTCGGCCGGCCTTTCGCCGTCTGGTCCTTCACGCCTCTCCATTGAGCTCAGCAACCTGCACCTGCGCCATCGGTGCTGGAGATCGAAGAGATAACGAGCGTGTTGATCGACCGAGGGGAGAGCGTGATGGAGAGCTTCCGGCCCGCGATCGCGACAGGTCCCCTTTCGACATAGCTCTCTTCCTCGGTGGTCACAACCCAGCGCGCGCTCTTCGGCAGCTCCGGAAAGGCAGCAAGATCGACATCAATCTGTCGCTCTGCCATCCCCCGGTTCGCGGCAACGATCACCAGATCCCCTGCTGGATTGAGAGCGATAACGGCGTCTCCAGCCGGGGCATCCATGATGACAGATCCCGGACGTATATGCCGGGTGAAGTGGAGCAATGCCCAGTACTGCTTCCGGATCACGATGCCATCTTGTCGCGCGAAGGACACCTGTAGCGCGTGCCAGTCATTCGGATGGTCTGAGTTGCCGACAGCCTGCCAGCACACCCATCCCTCGCACTTGAGCTCATTCAGGTCGAGAGTGATCACCCGAGCCAACTCGAGCGCGCTCCCGAACTCCCCGTCGATGCCGTTCCCGTACTCGCTTGCAAACAGAGGCTTTCCCGCATCCCTCGCGATCCTGCACAGGGCCGCGCGCCGCTCTCCGTCATAGCTGTGTGTGTTGATCTGGTACACGGCCTCCCGCGTCTCAACATCGTACTCCTCCCAAGATGCGATGGTCTCGTCTATCGAGTACTGCTCGGGAGCGCTGAGCCTCGTTGCGAGACCCTTTGTGGCCAGTTGCCTGGCCGTCTCTTTGAGTATGGTCTGCTGTCTATCGGCGGGGAAATGACAGCCTTCCTGATTGTTGCCTTGCGTCCACCACACTGCACACGGCTCGTTGAGGGGCGTCAGCGTGTCGAACACGACACCATACTCGTCTCGGTAGTGACGGACCACCTCCGTGAGATAGTCTGCGAACGCCGGGTACATGTCGTCACGCAGGTTATTGGCCGCCGGTCGCTGCTCGCACCTGCCAGTGCTGCTCCCGCTGATCGTCATCCACCACGGCGGAGAGTTGGAAAACGCCTCGACGATGTTCACACCGCGTTTGCGGCTCTCCAGCAACACCCACCGCTGATTGGCGTCGGCCTCCCAGTCGTACGATTCCTCCGGTCCTGGCCGGAATCCAGGGACGGCGCCGCCAGGGCGGTAGAAGTGCAGGTGGTCCGGGTGCTCGCCACCACCGATGTTGTAGCGAGCAATGTTCAGCCCCAGCCCTTTCTTCGGGTCGAAGACCAAGTCCATCAGCTCGGTTCTCACGTCCTTCCCCTCCCAGCCCCCAACTGCATTCGCCCACCAACACAGTGAAGTTCCCCAGCCTCTGAACACCCGACCCCGCTTGCTCGGATCGACCGCGACGATCGTGCTGGCGGCAAGAAGGACAGCCGTCGCCGCGACCATGAGGAATGCCGCCTCGATCGTGGGAACTATGAACTCACCTGGCATCATGGAAGATCGCTCCTGCGCGAATACGGGTGGAATGGACAGACAGCGGCCCACGGGCCCATCGAAGACTACTTCAGCCCGTCTCTCGGAAGAAAGACCGCAGCCGTCTTCCTCCCTTCGCCTCCTGAGGTCCGGACTCGCCCCCGACAGGTCTGCGAGATAGGGCTAGACGGAGCAGTTCCAGCCATCGCTTCCGTCTAGCCCTATCTGGTTCAGAATCACCCCCAGGACGATCGGGCTGCGCAACGAGCCCCGGCCTTCCTAGTGTTGATCGGAAGGCATCTTACACATAGAGAGCGGCCCGAGGATGTCCACCTCGTAGTCGCCTTGAACCGGGAAGTTCTCGCCCGTTCCAGCAGACCGCCAAGAGTGGTTCTTGGCGCCACTGATGATCTTGTCGCTATTCCACCAGGCCGCATGACCATCGGCAAACCCGAGGTTTACGCCCCCGAGATGCCGGGCGGCCGACTTGCGGAAGCTCGGGTCAGTGACGTAGCGTGTGTCGCCTGCGCGGCAGTTGTCAATCCAAGTACAAGTTTCTAGGCAGGTGTCGTAGCAGAACGCGTCATTCTCCTGGTACCAGCTGCAGGTTGTGCACTGCCACTGGCAGATCTCCGGGTACGCGATCTGGGCCATCTCCCAGGCCGAATCGCTCACACCGATCTCGACGACCGCAAGCCATCGCACGGGATCGGGAATCTCCACTTCCTTCAACCCGTAGTTCGCCCCCAAGCCGCCCAAATTCTGGGCGAAAGATTTGTTAGCCGTGCTGCTGGAATAGAAGCTCACATACCCCTGCGTGTAGCTGTCGGTGATGTCGCCTCCCCAACCTGGCGGGAAGGGCCGGTAGTTGTAGTTGAAGATGGTGTTCCCCTCATCCATCTCCACCGTGCGTCGCCATAGCCACCAGTCACCGTAGCCGTGCGCCTGATGATTGAGGATGACGAACGCATTGTTGAGAATCGCACTCGGACATCGCCATACGTCTCGGTTCCTCGTATACTCGTCCAGGACAACCGGCCACCGCAGATACGGGTTGCTCCAGGTGGCGGCTGCCTGACTGCCGAACGGATGCATGTCCTCGTCGGCCCACGAATGGTGGTCCACGATCTCTGCGCGCGTCTCCTGTGGGGGAAAGACCCCATAGTCACCGAGGTACATCTGCATGGCCAGGCTGATGTTCTTCACATTGCTCAGACACACAATCTTGCGAGCCGACTCCCGGGCTCGCGCGAACACCGGAAACACCATCGCTGCCAGGATGCCTATGATCGCAATCACAACCAGCAGCTCAATCAGCGTGAAACCTCTGCGCTTACTGACTCCAAGCATCGTTCTCTCTCCCTCCGTCGTACGTCAGCATTGAGAGGATACCAGGCCCGCGACTCTACCTACGAGATGCCCTCCTTCCTGTCGCACTTAGCACCGTGCTGCTTCCAGTTTGTCCATCGTGAGTATAGTGTCAGAACAGGCTCTCAACGTCACTGGACATTGAGGGTGGAGCCATGTACAATCCGCGGGTGCGCGCCGACATTCCCGATACCCTATTGGGCGGCGGGCTCCGTGGGGTCCGAGCGAAACTGCTGGCTTTCGACGAGGTCACCGCGGACAATCCCGTCCAGGGCCGCGTAGCTCACGTCGAGAAGCCGACTCAGCTCGAGGGCGACGTCCACCATACCTTCGAGATGGGCGTTCTCCTATCGGGTCAGGAGCAGCGATACTTCGGATCGGTCATCCGAACCGTCGTCCCCGGAGATGCCTGGTGGGCGGTGGCATGGGAACCCCACGGATGGCGAACTACGCAAGCCCCTAGCGACGAGCTGGTCATCCACTTCGTGCCCGAGTTTCTCGGAGACGCCGAGATCGAAGGGGCTTCATGGCTGAGCATTTTCGCGGCGGCTCCCGAGCAGCGCCCTAGTGTGAGGAGCCCGGACACGCGCTCCGAGGTGCTGGCCATCGGCGGGGCGCTCGCAACTGAGTTCGAGGGGCAAGACTGGGGCTGGCAGAGCAAGGTTCGGTGCTACATGCTCAACCTGCTCACGGCGATAGGGCGCGAGTCAGTACACCTGGGGGAGAAGTGGCTGAGCGCTAGCACATCGACCAGCGCCCTTGCCCGCATCATGCCCGCAGTCGAACTCCTTCACGAAGACCTCAGCCAGCGGCTATCGCTGGAGCAGGCGGCCGCCACCTGCGGGCTCAGTCCTGCTTGGTTCCGGAAGCTCTTCCGACAGACCATTGGCGTGACGTACAGTCAGTTTGAGCGCCGGGCCCGTCTCGCCTTGGCCGCCCGCCTGCTCCTCGGAACCGATATGCCCATCGAGGCCGTCTCCGAGCGAACCGGGTTCGTCGACGCCAGCCATTTCCACCGCACCTTCTCGAGGCAGTACGCGTGCACACCTACTGAGTTCCGCACCCGAGGCAGACGAGCCAGCGCCGAGGGCAGCGACTGACCGTCCTCCCATGTCGTAGTGTACCAGAACTAATCGGATGCTCGAAATGTCCAGGGATCTCCTGGTATTCCGGCGTTTCCGCCACGCATCGACTTCCGGCCGTCTTTGCGGTGTCCACCCGAAAAATGCTATCCAGGCGCTCGGAGGTATGACGGCAGTGCCGCCACGACCCAGGCAAGGCCATTCATCTATCCTGGCTCTTCCTTTTCGTCCTTCTCCGGGTAATCGTGAAACCACTGGTCCTTGTTAGGGGCCCCTGAGACCGCAATCTCACGCTGCCACACGGAAGGCCGTCACCCTGGCTTCTGCGAAGTATCGTCGCTCGATCCGTGGCGGCAGCGTCTTCGCCGATCGGTCGGGCCGGCGCCAGTGCCCTTGCCTGTGGACCACATCGGGAATGGCTCCTCCCAGCGTCATGCGCCCCCGGTATCCGTTGTAGTAGACAGCGAAGTCGCTGAGCAACTGTTCCAGATGGTCCGTTCCTCGGATGATGGCTACGCGCCTCAGCCATTCAGCCTTCAGCGTCAGGATGACCCGTTCCGTAACCGGCACTGACGCCTGCCTGCCGAGCCTCCCGAAGCGCTGCTTGACGCCCCATCGATGGAGCAGCCGGCGGAATGCGACACCCGTGAACACGGGGTCCTGATCACTGATGATGGTCCTGGGAGGACCCTGGCGGCGGAACACATCCTCCATGGCCTCGATCACCCACTCGCCGTCAGAGCCATACAGAACCGAGGCTGCCGTAACCTTGCGGGAGAAGTGGTCGACTGCCACCAGCACCCAGGTGGGCCAGATGCCCCAGCGATACACTCGGGTTCTGTCCAGCGACCAGGTCTGGTTGGGGGACTTGGCTGTGATCCGGACGGGTCCTCGGTGGCGCTTCTTCATTGACTGAGCTACTGGTACCGGCTCCTCAGGCCGCGGTCTGAGCAGGATGTTGCGGACGGTCGAAGGGGCGAGGAAGACACCCATTGCCCAGAGCGTCATCGCAATGCGATGTCGGCCCCATGTCGGGTTTTGGGCGAAGATCTCCCAGACCAACTCTACGATCTTCTGCGGGGTCTTGTTCGCTGGCTCTCTGCGTGGGCGGCGGCTCCCCCACACTCCCTTCCGTAGCACCTTGAGCCAGCGGTGGACGCTGGCCCGAGACACGCCAAGCGTCTCCCGGAGCCGTCTACGAGGCACCTGGAAGTACTCGCAGAACCAGAGGATGCGAAGCCGTTCTATGGGAGCATAAGGTCGGCGAGTCCTGCTCTCGCCCAGTCGCCGCTCCAGCACCTCAATGTGGGCATCGCGCAACGCCACAATGTCTTCGAGCAACAGAACCCGCGCCTCGAGCTCTGCAACCCGATTGTAGTCGGCCACCCCAGCCGCCTGTTCGAGGCAGAGGCGTCGGCGGCGTCCAGCCCACCTGGCACTGAGGAGCATGGCCTGCACGATGAGGCAAACAGCTGCTGGGAACACATTCATCTAAGCTTACTCCATAAATGAGGAGCGGCGCCCGAGGGCGCCACCCAATGGTCTCAGATAATAGTGTGCTCACGAGAATGGCGCAAGCCCAGAAGCCCCTGGGTGCGGTCTTAGGGGCCCCTAACAAGGACCTCCGGTCCCACATGGTATCCTAGGCAATATCACAAGCCGCTCAGCGGTGTCCCTAAGCCACTTAGCACCGACAGGGCGTTTCGAAATGGCTTCTGATCTCCTCCGAAGCGCGCCCCGCCGCGGAGAGGATAGGCGACGGCTAAGCCGAAGACTCAGCCAGACGTGATTTCACCTGTGGAGGAGCGAAGTGAAGCTGAGTTGTGCCGGATATACGTTCAACAGCTATTTCCGGGAGAAGGGTCTCGCCCTGGAGCAGTACGCCGACTTCTGTGCCGAAATGGGACTCGATGGTGTTGAGCTGACCCAGTACTACTTCCCGGAGACAGGCATCCCCTATCTCAACCGCCTCAAGCGACATCTCCTTCGTCGAGGACTAGCCCTGGCCGGGACCGCCATCGGTGGGGCATTCTGCCTCGCTACCCCGGAGGAGCGACAGAAACACGTCGCCTTCGTGAAGGAATGGTTGGACATCTCCTCACACCTGGGAGCGCCCTGCCTGCGGGTGTTCGCGGGCGAGGTGCCGGAAGGCCAGAAGGAAGAGGACGCCTTCAAATGGGCAGTGGCCGGTCTCACCGAGTGCGCCGGCCATGCAGAGAAGGTGGGCGTCACCGTTGGGTTGGAGAACCACGGCGGCCTGACCGGAACGGCGGACGGCCTCATTCGCATCCTGAAGGCGGTCGATTCGGACTGGGTCGGCGCCCTGCTCGACTTCGGCAACTACTCGAAGGACCCGTATGCGGAGTTCGAGCAGACGGCCCCCCACACGGTGATGACCCACGCGAAGCCGACCTCCCAGTTCGGCGACGCCCACGATTGGGTCGACTACCGGCAGGTGGCCGAGATCATGCGGAAGGTCGGGTACCGCGGCTTCCTCTCCATCGAGTACGAGAAGCCGGGGAAAGACGCCATGGTCGAGGTGCCGCGCTTCGCCGCCTATCTGAGAGGGATCACGGAGTAGAGAGATGACAGGCAAACCTGTTGGAGTCGGTCTGATCGGGTGTGGGGATACCGCCCCGGCCCATGCCGTGCTGTCTCTATAGGACAGGCGGTCAAGACCTGTAGTGCACCAAAACTAATCCGTGGCTCCAATCGCGCCAGGCAAATGCCTCTGAGGCACTCGGCAGACAACCCGTGCCTGATGGGCGAGAATCCGACTTCCGGGCCCACGTGGGCTGGTCTCAGGCGCGCCCGACACCCGCCCGCGGTCCCAGGGAGAAGTAACACCCACAACGCGGGCCGAACGCGTGTAGATATCGGGGCAGCTCAGCCGCTACCGATTCCAGCGAGCACTTCGTCGACCGTCACTTCAGGAAGGGGAGGGTCGTGCAACCATGCCCGCACGAATCCTCGCAGAGATTCGGGGGCACCATCTGTCATCGCATGTATGAAGTCGCTGGTGGCGGTCGTCTCTCCCGCACGCGCTCCGAAGAATGCCTTGAGTCGCCGGTCAAACTCCGCCGCCCCCATCCGGTGCCGCAGCAGGGCCAGAAACACGGCAGATGCATCCTCCCGCAGCTCTTGGCTGTGTGGCGTATCAACTCGGCACTCGGCCAGGGCAATGTTCGCCTCCTGTGCGGTGGCATATCGCGGTAACGTCCACTGGTCGAGGTGATCTCTAGTCGCGCGCTCTCCTTCGAGTTGGAGTCGCGCCGACAGCTCCGAGAAGGCCGTGAGGCCCTCTGCCAGCCAGAGCGCGGAGGAGAAGTCGAAGCGAACGGTATGGCCCCACCATTGGTGAGCAAGCTCGTGACCCAGAATGCCGAACCGACGTGCGCGATCAGAGTCCGGCGATATCTGGCCGGCGATGATCATCTTGGGCAGGGCCCAGTTGCCACCGACGCTGTGTGGCGGTACCACGACGGTGATCTCGCTTAGTGGCGCAGGCCCGAACCGCTCGATGTAGTAGGTGGCTATCTGGTCCACCATGGCGGCGATCTCGTCAGCCTGATCTGCCATGCCTGCGCAGACGAAGGTCCGCACGACCAGAGACTCCCGCGAGATCCGGCGGGACGCGTAGGGCCCTGCCAGCACCGCGATTCCATAAGCGTCGCCCGTGCTCGACCACACATACCGGGTACCGGAAGCGCTTCGCACCTCCTCCAGCGTGCTGCCGTTGCTGGCAGCGACCAGCCCGCTGGGAAGCTGGAGACTCAATTTGAACGGGACGTCCGAAGCTGCGTCCCAGAAGGCGAAGGGGTACCAGAAAGCCTGTGGGGCGAGTTCCACCCACGTACCCGTTGCCTCCCGTAGCACATAGGCCGATGGGAGTCGTCCCCGGTAGGAGAGGTGACATGTGACAGTGCTGCCCTTTGGTCGTATTCTCCCGAGCAGAAGCCAAAGCGTATCGCCCGAGCGCTCCACTGTGCAAGGCTCACCATCAACATAGGCCTCCACTACACGGAGCCCAGCGCTCAGGAGCAAAGGCAAGCGCTCTGCATCCTTCGTCATTTCGACCACCAGATCGGCCTGCACGCTCAGCTCAAGCGTGTCACCGTGCAATGCACATTCCAGGGAGTACTGGACTGTCCGCATGACTGAGGTCTGCTCGATGAAGGAGATCGCCTCGATAATGGGTTCAAAGGAGGAGAGCGGGTGCCACTGCTCCTCGGCAGGAGGGTCTGCTGCCATAACGGTTCCTCTCAATACCAGCAGTGTAACCAGGATTAGTACCGGGCGCATCAGCTGAGTCCTCTGTGCTCACTGTAGAGTCCGTCCGGCCCCTTTCGCGGAGATGGTAGCACGGCAGGATGGGTGTAGTCCGAAAAAAATCATCGGCGCCCCTGAGGGGTTCCAGAGGGCTAGTTCGGCTTTCCCGTAGCTGACCCCTGTTGCGAGATCGAGCGTACCTGAACCAGCTCCGGTGAGCCTCGACCGCTCCTTCTGGACTGAGCCAGGACGCCCAGGAGTGCCCAGATAGGATTACTGGGGAGGACACCGGCCGCCGATCCGTATGTCGAACGCCCGTGAGGCCGCTTCGAGGGCACGGATGAGTTTCTGGACAGGACAGGACTTCGGTGATGTGCGCGTCCTCCGAAATCTCATCAACCAACCACGCGAGAGCGCGGATCCGGCTCTACACCTGCCGAAGACGTCCCCGGATGAGTTTCGGAACACTACGCCCGAGAAAGG
>SDBT01009017.1_pt1 | contig 16211 bp, 15 predicted proteins | sample 2277101 | NCBI WGS metagenome assembly SDBT01 (sample SAMN10404973, study PRJNA504765) | marine sediment metagenome | isolation source: marine sediment core GS10_PC15, 103 cmbsf | place: Arctic Ocean: Southern Knipovich Ridge | collected 2010 | reverse complement strand
CATCTTTTCCAGTAACCAAGATGGGTGAATTTTTGGAGCTTGAGCGCCAGGCCAAAGAAGCCAAACGCGGCCTATGGAACGACTGTGAAATCGAACTCAATAACGGCTACCTAAATACCAACCCAATTTAGTTTTTCCTGGAGACCACGTTCACTGGTTTCAAAAGGATTATCACCAAACCAATCGTAATAAATATAAGTACGTTTAGAACTGCTGCCCGGACTTTTGAGTAGTGCCTGAGAGTTTGTCTACCATTCTTAGCATAGTCGAACAACTGCTTTGGACTATCAAGAGATCTTCGTGTTGAAAACCGAAACAGACGCTGTTTAATAGTTTTGATCTTTTTGCCGTGCTTGTTAACTAGTAGTGTGATCTCATAGTCGTCCCAGATGTATTTATTAAGCCGGACTTCCTTTCCGATGACCTCCCAAACATCCCTTTTGATCATCATACTACTACCAAACAAAAACCCTGGAACTCCCAAAAGTAGTGGGAGAATTCTGAAGAGGATAATGTTTGCCAGCGCGGAGTTAAATTTTTCTAAATGATTTGTTGCAAGATGGCCGTAGCTACTCACCGCGTCGACATCGTCGTCGGCAAGGGCAGTGACCATATTTTGGCGCCACCCTTCCAAAACTTGGGTGTCCGCGTCGACAGTACTTAGTAGCTCGCCCTTGGACATATCGAAACCTGTTTTTCGAGCAAACATTGTGCCCTGATTCTTTTCGTGAACTAATTTCACTCTGCTGTCTTTGTTGCAGTAGCTCTCAACTATCCGAACAGTACCATCCGTGGAATTGTTGTTAACAATTATTAACTCGTCTTTGTCGCTTAGCTCTTTTAAAAGCGTACCAATACACTTTGCTATGAGCTCCTGCTCGTTGTAGGCGGGCACCACAACCGATACTGTTAGATCGTTATTCATAATAGTTTAGTTGCAATATTATACAGCTGCGACCCTGTTAGCAAGCTTGCATTGTGCTTGTGATTAGGAGAAAATAAGAAGCAATGGTAACAAAAAAAAGAGCTTCTAGTTCTAAGAGTAGGGCCGCGGAGCGAAAAAAAACCCGTGCGGCTCAGAAAAAGATTGCTGACAAAACACTCCCTTCTAGAAAATTCTTTCGTTTTTTCGTAGTTATCTGGCGGAAAATCTTACATTTCTTTTGGCATACTAAAACTGGCCGCTTCCTAATATTTGCATTTCTAGCTTGGTTAATTTTTGCTATTAGCGTTGTTACCTGGTACCAGGTGCGACACTGGAACGACAAAACAGAACTTGGTGTTACTTATTCCCTCAAATACGCTGACGAGCTAGGTATCGACTGGCAAGACGGCTTCACAGCTCTTTTGGAAGACGTCGGTTTTCGTCGCGTCCGGCTGATGAGCTACTGGGACATACATGAACCCCAGAACAATGTTTATCAATTCTCTAGGCTTGATTGGCTATTTGATGAAGCAGAGAGATACGGTGCCAAGGTTGACCTAGGTATGGGGGAGCGTCAACCGCGTTGGCCAGAGTGTCATAGACCAGATTGGACTGAAGGCATGAGCACTCAGCAGTTTGACGGCGAACTTCTGGAATACATCGGAGTAGTAGCAAATCGATATAAAGACCATCCGGCTTTGGAACAATACCAACTCGAGAACGAAATATTCAACAATCTCTTCGGCGATTGCGAGAGAGTCGATCGTTCGCGCGTGCAAGCCGAATACGATTTGCTCAAAGAAATTGACCCTGACCATCCCGTTGTGATCAACGTCAGTAACCAGTCCGGGACACCGTTCCGTCAGCCAGTGGGCGACAAAGTTGGCTTTTCGGTCTACTTTGTTGCGTGGGGTGACTGGACGGGAGTAGGTTTTTACTTTCGTTTCTGGCATGTACCACCGTTGTGGCATAGTTACAGAGCTGGCTTAATCGAGCTAATGCATGGCACAGACACCGAGACATTCATTCATGAACTTCAGGCAGAACCCTGGGGTCCAGGTGCTACAGTCAACCTCAGCACAGACGAGCAAGAAAAAAGTATGACACCCGATGAACTGTATAAACGCATACGATTCGGCGAACAAACGGGCATGAGTAAAATCTTCACCTGGGGTGGTGAATGGTGGTATTGGCGCCTTACAGAGTTTGACGACGATCGCTACTGGAATGCTATTAAGGAACTAGTACGAGAAAGACCGTACGAGTTCGTTGACAACTAAGCGCTGAATTCGTTTCTTTAGCTTGGGGGTGCGCTGAGTTATACTGTAGTGACAGGTAGCTGGAGGTTGCGGTATGAAAATCTATTCTTGGAATGTTGACGGCATTCGTGCGGTTATGCGCAAGGAGTTGTTTATGCCCTTTATAAAGAAGCACCAGCCCGACATTCTCTGCATCCAAGAAACCAAGGCTCAGCCCGAGCAGATCGAGCTCGATCTGCCTGACTACCGTATGTACTGGCATTCCGCCGAGAAAAAGGGTTACTCGAGTACAGGTATCCTCTCGAAAACAAAACCACTGACAGTAGCCAATGGCCTGCCTGATAACATTAAATCCAAGTACAAACTTCATGACAAATACGGCGACACGACAACCGAGGGCAGGGTAATCATGGCGGAATTCGAAGATTTTTTCATCGTCACCGTTTATACACCAAATGCCAAAGACGATCTGACTCGTATACCAATGCGCGAACAATGGGATCCGGCTTTTTTGGAATACTGCACGGAGCTTGAAAAAGACAAACCCGTTATAATCTGCGGTGACTTGAACGTGGCGCACACTGAAGACGACCTAGCACGGCCAAAAGAAAACCATGGCAAAAGAGGTTTCACCCGCGAAGAACGTAACGGATTCGAAGACATGGTAAATGCTGGCTACAAAGATTCGTTTCGAAAGTTTACCAAAGGGAACGGACACTACACTTATTGGAGCAACTGGGGTAAAGCCCGCGCTAGGAACGTCGGCTGGCGTATCGATTATTTTATGGTTTCAGGAAAACTCATCGACAACGTTAAATCCGCACAGATTCACAGCAACGTTTTAGGTTCAGACCATTGCCCGATAAGTATTGAGCTACATTCATGAGTAAGCCCTTTGCAGTCTTCGACATAGATGGAACCTTGTTTCGTTCGAGTCTAATCATCGAGTTCATGAAGGTTGCAGTTGAAAACGGGATTTTTCCAAAATCTTCCAGGGAAAACTATTTTGAACAATACAGCGCCTGGAAACAGCGTGCTCACAAAAACGCCTACGAGGAGTACATTGACGGCGTTGTAACTACGTTTCTTGAAAACATTGCAGGTAAAGACAAGGGCGAAGTTGCGCGTATCGGAGAGCTTATTGCCCAACAAAAACACCTGGAAACTTACGTGTACACACGCAAGCTTGTTCAGAAACTCAGTGATACACATTTCGTAATCGCAATCTCTGGTTCGAATGTCGAGTTCCTCGAGCCATTCGTGAAAAACTATGGTTTTGACCATTGGTATGGTTCGGAGCTCGAAATAGTAGACGATAAATACACTGGCGGCGAGGTGCGCATAGGTCATCACAACAAAGACATCACCTTAAAAAGAATCATCGACAAAGAAAACCTTGAATACGAAGGAAGTATAGCTGTGGGCGATACCGCGCCCGATATACCAATGCTCGAACTCGCACAAACAGCAATTGCATTCAACCCCAGCCGAGAGCTTTTTGAACACGCCAGGAAAGCAAATTGGAAAATTGTAGTCGAAAGAAAAAATATGATTTACCATTTGGGCAACAAGAATGGGGAGTACCTACTAGAAAATGAGTAAAAGCCAGACTAGCGACAATAAGGACGAAACTATGTACGTTTCAAGTAAAATAATGATCATCCATTTATTTATCCTGCTAGTTGCAATAACGCTAACTGCCGCTCTGACTTACTCATTTACCTCTGTGCAATATTTGGATGAACTGGACTCTCAGAACGAGCAGATACGAACCCTGCAAAATGTAATACGTAAATCGAATGGTCTAACGGAAATAGAGGAGGGATAGTGCACGACTTTTGGCATCGGCAAGAAAATAACCAACCCTTGTATGAAGAAATAGTCTGGGCAAAGCCTGAAAATAAACGACTTAAGAAAAAAATTGTTATTGCTGGTGGCAATTCTCATGCCTTCATGCAAATCGCAGCCAGCTATCAGTCCGTAAACAGTGCTGGGATAGGTAGTTGCAGGGTGGTGTTGCCAGATATGCTTGAGAAAACAGTAGGTAAATCGTTAGACGGTGTGGTGTATCTACCTTGTAGCGTCTCGGGTGGTTTTTCTAGCAATGGTGTTGCGACCATGCACGAATACTCACAGTGGGGCGACGGAGTATTTTTCCCTGGCGAGCTCGGTCAAGGTAGTGAAACATCAATATTCTTAGAAAAATTCATTAGTGAAACAAAAATGCCCTTAATCTTAAGTGGAGATTCCCTAGAGCCTTTCTATTCTGACCCAGAGAAAATCTTCAACCGTGAAGACACTCTACTTGTACTCGATATCGGCCAGCTACAGAAGTTAGCAGCGAAGCTTGGCAGTGGGACACCTGTCACACACGCTATGGGGTTAGTCCAGCTAATAGAAGTCCTGCACGAAATAACTAAGGAGCGCGAATCAATGATTCTTACTAACCATGAAGGTAGCACAGTAGTCGCAATGTACGGTGAGGTAACTACGACGCACACAAAACCGGACGACAATTGGCAATTACTATCGGCATCGAAAGCCGCAGTATATTTTCTACAACACCCTGAAAAACCCTTTCAGGCTGTAACCACTTCGCTAATTACATCTCAAACGTAGAGTATTTGCAAAGAACCACTAGAGTTAATAGCCCAAAGTATGCGATAATCTGAGCTGTGCGGGCGAGTGGCGGAATTGGTATACGCGCACGACTCAAAATTGTGTTCCCTAGTGGATTGAGGGTTCAAGTCCCTCCTCGCCCACCAATTCCAACCAAACTGTACTGCGTAGTATCTACAAATGCTGTAAAATAACCGAGTTAAGCGTAAGGTTTATGGATCCGAGACAAGAAGACAACCAACCTAATCAAAACAACGAACCGAATTTAAATATTCCGGCGAAAGGACCGTTAAATTCTGACCAAGCTGCCAATCTCATACGCCAGCAGCTTAAAGCTGTATATGGTCAGCAGCCTGGTGCCGGTGCAGGTGCAACACCAACTCCTCCTCAAGATGAATCTGCACACTTTAACCCTTTTAGCGACCCTACTGTGCAGCCAGAACAACAAACCCCGCAAACACCCCAGCAAGCCAAACCACCCCAGCAAACCCCATATTTCAATCCTTACCATAAACCTAGCCCCCAGCAGAGCCAGACAAATAGTCCGCAACAACCAGGTGCGGCACCAGGCACAGACAATTACAGGAATAATTACTCTAACTTTGTGGTACCAGGCTCGCAGCCGGAAGTTGCACCGCATGCGCCTCGAGTAGCTGAACACACTCCAACAACTGCTCCTGTGCCAAATGCAGCGAGTGATTTGAGCGGGCAAAAGTCAGTTGGCGAGCTCAAAGATAGTGTCGTCAAACGCGTGCAACAAGCCAATAAGAAAAAAATTCATTCGAAGTGGAAGCCGTTAATCGTTTCGCTTATGGTCGGGTTGCTGTTTCTTGGCGTCAACTACAATGAAATAGCTATAGCCCAAGTAAAACAATACATCAGCCCGGGAGACTCTATATCTACTCCTGTTATTTTAGATCCTACGATTACAGAAGACGTTGGTAGCGAATCGAAAATCATAATCCCAAAAATAAACCTAGATGTCCCAGTCATATACGACATTAAAGGTTACGACGAAGCACAAATTCAAGAGGGTCTCGAGCGAGGCGTTGTTCATTACGGAACTACGGCAATGCCAGGTGAAAAAGGGAACAACGTAATCGTTGGTCATTCTAGCAATAATTATTTTAATTCTGGTGACTACAAATTCGCATTTGTTCTACTGTTTAGGCTAGAAATAGACGACACGTTTATTCTTCACAAAAGCGGGAAGCGATACATTTACAAGGTGTTCAATAAACAAGTGATCGACCCTAACGATTTCTCGCTTGTTCAGCCCACGAACAGACCAATAACCACGTTAATAACTTGCACACCTCCCGGAACTAGCTGGAGACGCTTAGTGATTCAGGCAGAGCAGATAAGTCCTAATCCTGACGATGCAAAGGTCAGTAGTGCTGTCGCCGCTCCTGACGAGGCGCAAACTATTGTACCCGGAAATGCCCCGAGTCTATGGAGTCGTATTATTGACGGAATATTCTAAGGTTATTGTTCAGCAATCAAAGAGCTGAATTTCAAAATGTCTGAGCCTTTGTTGTCGGTGCTAAAGAAATATATTCCCTCAGTACTAGGTTTGTAAAACACACCTAGTGGCGCGTCCAGAGTAGCTAAAACATGCGGGTTCAAGCCATCATAATCCATAAAATAAGATTGAGATTTTTTATCTATTAGGTTCAAATGATAGCCGTCAACCCATGTTGCTTCTTCGCTGTTGGCAATATCTTGTTTGGCAGTAAATGCTCGCTTTTGCTTTAAGTCGAAATCGTACAGGCGCACGTTCCTACCGTTTTGAGCCAAGGCAAATTGGCCGTTGGGAGAAAAAGTTAGATACTTTGTGTCTGTGCTGCGAAGCGACCCAATGAGCTGTGCGTCCTGCGACTCTTTGGCAGTGTTAAGAATATTTTCGTAGATGAAGGTCCGATCCTGAATATTGTCGGCAACAGCTAAATACCGTTCGCCGTCGAATATACCTGTGCTAATGATAAACTCTGCGATTTTTCCTTTCAGATCGATGAATTTAAATACATCGTTACCGTCCAGAATAGAAATAGCTACCTCGCCAGCTTTACCATGCAGAGCAACAACCATGCCATCTGAAGACTTATACTGTGCAACATTATTTATGAGAGCCGCAGAAATAGTTCCGGCTCCGACATCTACCTTCCTAAGAGAAGAATTAACAACAGCGTATAAATTGTCTTTTGAATTGTCGATAAACCCTACATTGCTCAGTTGTAGTTCGTAGAGCGAAGTTAAGTTCACAGCTTCTTGAGGTTTGGTTACGTCTAGCAGTATTAGTTCTTTTACAGAACCGTTGGTGTGGTAGAGAACCACCGTACGGCTGTCTTGAGCCCAGTCGATTACTTCAAATACGGACAGTACATTTGGCTCCGTGTTTAGAACCACCGCGGGTATTAACACTTCTTCAAGATCGGACTCAGCGTCCTGAGTGTTAAAGAGTTGCATCTTAGTTCCGCCCGCTTTCTCGTGAATTAACAGATACTTTCTGTCTGGTGTCTGAGAAACCATGGCTACATCTTTAAACGCCTGAGCGTTAATAGTTATTATTTCTGTTGGAATCAGTCGTGGATATTGAAGCCACACGACATTTGATCCTGTTATAGTCACTTTCTTCACCCAATCATGGTACCCACTGCGTTTGAACTCGAAGTTGTATTGGCCAGCAGGCAGTGAAAACCTACTCGAAGTAGGATCTTCCTCGTTGTTGCCGTCAATATAAACTTCTGCGCTCATAGGTTGTGTCGACGTCAACACTAAGCCATTTTGGATGATCTCTCCGGTCTCTCGGTTGACATCGTAACCTCCTGCTGCGAAGACTAGTACCACAGTTACGACCATTACAAATAAAGTAATTACACTGTACTTGGCAATGTTTAAGTAATTTTTTACGGTGCCGGATTCGAAATCAATGTTGAACATAGCGCTATACTTATATCATAGAGGACGCATATTTACACTTGTGAAGTAACCACACAAACAAGCACTAGCACATTTGTCAGGTAGGCATTTGCACAATATAAATACATTTTTTCAATAAACGCTTGCGCCTCAAGGACAGTTCATCTTAAGATATAGACACATTTAAATTAATCTGTAATTAGAGGGTAAAACGTGGCTAACAAAAGCAACGTAGTCGAAATAAACGGTCGTAAGTACGATGCTTCAACGGGAAAATTAATCGAGAAAGAACCCTCAACCACAACTGTAAAAACAAGACCAAGAGTCGACGGATTCGCTAAACTGTCCACCCCTAAGCCAACAGCGAAAGAGCAATCTAGAGTCCTCACACCTAAAGAGGTGCAAACTGAAGCACGTCGCCGTGCTAAGCATGCGAAAGAACTCCACAAACCAACTTCAAAGAGTAAAACACTAGTCCGCGCTTCTACGGAAAAACCAAAGCGAAAATCATTTAGAAGTAAGATTCTGACATCTGCAACAGCTTTTACTAGTGGACCATCCAACGGCGCAAAAAACGAGATGGCTGAGTCGATTTCCCAGGAACGTTTAAAACATGCCGAGTCCAATAAAAAGAGTGCGTCAATTACTAAATTCGCTGGCGAAAATGCAGCAGCTAAACCCGCTGACAGCCAATATGTTGCTCCTGTGCGAAAACCCACCACTGTCTCGATGAAAAACCAGCTTATTGCCGAACAAATGGCCAAAGTTAACACCACCGCGCAAACAAAGTCCAAAAAGAAAGCTCGCATAAACCCTGTCAAAAGCGCGTCGAACTACGTCAAGAAAAGTCCAAAAGTCACCTCCATCGTCGCCACTTCGTTGGCAGCCATTATGCTTTTCGGATACATTACATATTTGAACGTTCCGAATTTAGCGCTTCGTGTAGCGGCCTCGAAAGCTGGTTTTAGTGCAGAGATGCCTGGTTATAGCCCTAACGGCTACAGATTCACAGGCCCCATAGCTTATTCGCCAGGTCAGATTACCATCCAGTTCTCGTCGAACACTGACACGCGGGTATATAACATTACTCAGCGCCAAACCAGCTGGGATTCAAAAAGCCTTTTGGACAATTTCGTCAAAAAAGAAGTCAGTTCAGATTCACTATACTTAACAATGTACGATCGCGGCCTCACGGTATACATTTACGAAGGCTCTAGCGCAGCATGGGTCAACGGAGGAATTTGGTACACCGTCTCTGGTGATGCTTTGCTGAATAGTGAACAACTTCTTCGTATAGCTGCAAGCCTCTAGCTAGCCGAGCTTTCATAACTTATACTTGTTCTAATGGATAATAGTGAGAATCGCAGTAACACTCCAAACCGTATCAGAACACGTTTTGCTCCAAGTCCGACAGGCTACATGCATGTCGGCGGTGTTCGTACCGCGCTTTTTGCTTGGGCGTATGCCAAAAAACATGGTGGCGACTTCATACTGCGAATGGAAGACACCGACAAAACACGTGAGGTTGAAGGTTCTTTTGAACATATCGTAGAGTCACTAAGCTGGCTAGGGGTGACGTGGCAAGAAGGCCCTGACGTTGGTGGTAAACACGGCCCTTACAAACAATCCGAACGCCTTGAAATCTACAAAGAGTGGGCTCAGAAACTTATCGACAAAGGCTTGGCTTATGCCGACCCTTATACACCAGAGGAAGTCCAAGAGTTTCGCAACACAGCTCAGGCCGAAAAGAAACCATTTTTATTCCGTGAACACCGCCCACAAGAATTAGATACGCCAGATGATTGGTATGGCAAATTACCGATAAGATTTAGAATAACCAATGTTAAACGTACACAGTGGAACGACGAAGTTCGCGGTGAACTAAGCGCAGGGGAGGGGGCTTTGGACGACTTTATAATCGTTAAGGCCGACGGCTACCCAACTTACAACTTCGCCCACGTTGTCGACGATCATCTAATGGATATCTCACACGTAATGCGCGGAGAAGAGTTTATAAGCTCTACACCCAAGTTCATAGCTCTGCACGAAGCACTTGAAATACCTTTACCAAAATTCGCAACTATGCCCCCAATATTAGGTAAAGAGGGTAGTAAAAAACTTTCCAAACGTGACGGCGCCAAAGACATACTTGAATACCGCGAAGAGGGAATCTTGTCAGACGCTATGATCAACTTCCTAACTTCTCTCGGTTGGAACGACGGCACAGAGGAAGAAGTTTATACTCCTTCGCAGTTCATAGATAAATTTTCACTTGAACGTGTCCAACGAGGTGGAGCTCAATTTGACGACACACGTCTAGATTGGCTGAACTGGCAGCATTTCGAGAAACTTATTGAAACCGACCTGTCAGCTGCGTTCGATATAGCCAACATTACACCGGTTAATCACCCAGACAGTGAAGCGTCCGCTAAGCTCGCTGCGTCGAAGTCGCGTTCCATAAAAGAGTTTAGACAGCAAATGGAAATTTTCACTGCTTGCTCGGTTTTCCAACTGTCCGAAGACAACTTAAAGCAAGTAGAAAAAGGCTTAGGCGCAACAACCGCTAAGGAATACCTAGAGTCGGCTTTGGTAACGCTTGGGAACGCAGAATTTACAGCCAGTGCTGTTGAAGAAGTTCTGCGTGCTGACATGGCTAACCTAAATGCACAACCTCGCCAATACCTCAACCTCATTCGCTGGGCTCTTAGTAACAAGAAAGTTTCACCAAATCTTTTCGAGGTGCTAGCTGTTCTTGGTAAAGAAGAATCACTCTCAAGGCTAAGAGCATCGGCAGAATCGGTCTAATACTCTATACTGGTATAAGCTTATGCTAAATAAGATAAAGAAAACTCTCAAACATGTGGCAAAAAAGCTGAAGAAATTCTTCAAAGACCACAAGAAAATAATACTGATAGCCACCAGCGTCGTTCTGGGTTTGACCCTTGTGGGCGCAACCTTTTTGGCAACTCGTTCGGACACTGTGACCAGAACTGACCCGAATTCTTCCGGCGAAATAGCCGAGCCAGAGATTGTTTTAGTGCCATCACCACTTACTGGTCTGGAAGTAACCTCTAACTTAGCCGAGCGACCTACTGTTGCAATTATCGTAGAAAATAGCCCAGAAGCCCGCCCGCAATCTGGCCTAATTAAGTCTGGCGTGGTATTCGAGTTTATCGTCGAAGGTGGAATCACAAGGTTCGTTGCAGTGCATCAAGAGCAGATGGCCGAAAAAATCGGCCCAGTAAGAAGCCTGCGAACGTACTTCATAGACGCAGCCATGGGATTCGACGCAGGAATTGGACGTGATGGCGGAGACCCTCTGTCCGTAGTACAATTTCGTGCCCTTGGTGGTAGGGACTTAGCTGGTGCTGGAGCGTACTGGCGCGCCAACGACCGAGCAGCACCGCACAACGAATATACTTCTGACAAATTAATGTATGACCTCATGCAAACCAGAGGCTTCACGAGCAGTGAATATACACCGTGGGTTAGAAAAGTTGACTCACCGCTAGAGGTGCCGACAGCTTCGAAAATTAAAATCGACCCTTCTTCATTCCTTTACCATGTTGACTATACTTACAACGCTGCAACTAACACATACAACCGCACAATGGCCGACCAAGTGCACAAAGATAAAGAAACAGCCAAAAAGATTAGCCCCAAAGTGGTTATCGTCGTCCAAGCGTCGCACAGAAAAGTTGACCCAATACACTACGGCATTGACCTGGTTGGCACCGGCACCGCATGGGTTTTCCAGGACGGTGGAGTAAAAAAGATCAAATGGAAAAAAGATTCGCGTACAACAAACTTTAGTTTCGTCAGCAGCGAAGGAAAGGCGATAAAACTGAATACTGGTCAAGCGTGGGTGACCATTATCCCAACTGACCGGACAGTAGAATACAGTCCGTGAAACACGAGAAAAAATATCAGCTAAGATTACACAACTTCATGATCATTTACGGTGTAGTGGTGTTGCTGGTGACTTCTGGTGCGTGGTTCATAACATCGACCATCTTGGAGCTTGAGTCATTGGTTGCTTTGGCTTTCGGGCTGGGTGCGGGGCTAATAACTATACTTATTGTCGGCACTTTAGGCCAAAAAACCTTATCTCGCCCACTAAACACTATTGCTAAATCCATTGCCCATGTCCAAAACAAAGAAGGGGCTTCGCGCAGTACTCCTGGGAAACTCGGCGGTGCGTACGTGAAGGAACTGTCAAAACAAATTTTCGAACTCGCCACATTAGACAGCGAACATATCAGCGAAGTAGAGTCACGCAGGGCGTATCTAGAGTATGTGTTTAAATCTATCCCTCTTGGGGTCTTCGTCGTAGACAAAGAGGGGATTCTTAGGTTCGCAAACCATAAAGGTCAAACTTATCTAGATATTGCATATAAAGACAGTGTCGGAATGCAGCTCGGTAAAGTTCTGCCGCTAGCTTTTCAGTCGGACGAAACACTCGATTCCTGGATGGAATTTTCCAAAAGTAACAAAATTAAGAATGACAATTTTTGGGAAAGAGTCAGCCTAGTTCGCACCGACGCTTCACGACACATATTCGACGTAGTTGCGCACTACAGCAAGGACGACAGCGCTGACGTAGAAACCGTACTAGTTATACATGAAAGAACCGAAGAATATATGGCCGACGAAACCGAACTCGATTTTGTTGCTGTTGCAGCACATGAACTTCGAGGCCCGATTACTATTATCCGTGGCTATTTAGATGTTTTTGAAGACGAGCTCAAAGACACATTCACCGTAGAACAAAGGGGCTTGTTGCAAAAAGCTTCTGTTTCTGCCGAACAGTTAGCCGACACAGTAAATAACATTTTAAACATTGCCAGGATCGACCAAGAACATATGAGCCTACATATTCGCGAGGCGCATTGGCAAGACGTAGTTAACGAAGCCTACGAAAACCTCAAGCTTCGCGCAGAGATACATGGCCGCGTGCTGAAACTAGCAGTACCCGAATCTTTACCGAGCATTGCTGTAGACCGTGGCAGTATTTTGGAAGTCATAAACAACCTTGTCGATAACGCCATTAAATACAGCCTCGACGGCGGCGAGATACTCATTACTGTAAAACACGATGGTGATTTCATCAGTACAACGGTGAAAGACGACGGCGTTGGTATCCCCAAATCTGTAGTTGGCCATTTGTTTAAAAAGTTTTACCGTTCGCACCGCACAAAACAGAGCGTCACTGGAACTGGCCTCGGTCTCTACATTAGTAAAGTCATAGTAGATTCGCATGGTGGAAACATCTGGGTTCGCTCTAAAGAAGGTCATGGTGCTACATTTGGGTTCGACCTGCCAACGTACGAATCGGTTGCCGATGCACTTAAGAAAGGTGATAATGATGGTCAGGGTATTAAACGAAGTTCCCATGGCTGGATAAAGAATCACTCGATGTATAGGAGATAGCATGGAAGGCCAACCGAAGAAAATACTAATCGTTGAAGATGACCGCTTCATCAGCGAAATGTACGCACGTACACTGCGCAAAAACGGATTCATTGTAGAGGAGACCATCACCGGTCCAGACGGCCTGGCCAAGGCTAAAAAAGGCGGTTGGGACTACATTCTTTTAGATATCATGCTCCCAGACATAACTGGGGTGGAAGTTCTACAAGAACTTCGTGCAGACGGGCAAGAGCGCGATTCGACAAAGATCATAATCATAACTAACTTTGAACAAGACGATGCCACCCGTCAGGCCATGGAGAAATTAGCTGACGGTTACCTAATTAAGGCCGAGATTACCCCTAGACGCATGCTAGAAATCATCCAGGAGATGGATCAACAACAAGCCGCCACGCCATCTGAGCCTTCGGCTCGACCTGAAGAATCTGAGACTACTGAAGATACGCCTTCAGCGTAGGTAGCGCTGTTACGCCAGCACACCACGTTGTTACTTTTAGTGGTAAAAGTAACACAAAACCACTTGCCGGGAACTCATAGTCACTATGACTAAGAACTAAACGATTTATCTAGCCTGCGGAACTCTCTCGCTTTGCTCGTTCAAACATCCTCGGCTTATCTCGATAAATAATTTATTTCTTATAATCGGACTAATCGATGGCAAGAAACTAACTGCGTTTATTCCCGACACTAAAGAAAACTGATTAAGAAATGACGTAACTACACCGAATAATGAGCTCGAGCTTTATCTGTTTACATCCGAAAGTAATAAACAGATCAGCGTAGCTGATTGAGAGCTCCGGTGTAGCTACGTCATTTCTTAGTAACGTTTTTGTCTGTGGAGGCGGGTTTTACGTCATTTTGGCCGTTCAAAATGACAAAGGTTTGATTCTTTGGAAAAGAATGTTTTTTGCTGTCAAAAAAGACGATGTTGCGCACTGCCAAAACAGTGCAGGCTTTGTGTTCTTTTCTAAAGAACTCTCACTTGGAGTCGTGTCGCAGGCCAGCCAATATCATCGCCAACCAAGCCACAACAAAGAAAAGCCCGCCGAAGAAAAATATCTGCCCCCAAAGCTGTACTCGGTAGCCTTCGCCGTAGTTTTCGTTGAAGTAGACAACCGCTGCCGTCGAATAAACGGCGGCTGATAAAATCGCTGCAAAAAGCAGGGTAGTGCGTTTTTTCATCGCGCCAGCGGTCAAAATAGGGATGATGAACAGTATTGGCAGTGCGCTCGCTATGCCGCGTTCCCAGTATATGTTGAACCCTGCGAAGATTATCTGAGATATGACTAGTGTCATTATTAGAGTGTTGTAGTAGCTGTCGCTACTTTTGCGCCTGGCGAGATACCAAACGCCCGCTGTGACCACTAGCACCGCGACTGCAGAAGCCCAGCGTCGCCCAATTGAAACTTTAGTCAGTAGGTTCCATGAATCGAAAATGACGGTCGTCATCAAAAAGACACCAATAAAAGCAAACCCCGTCCGCGACACGCGTATAGTTGCGGTCTGCAGGTCATACTTTTCGACTCTCGATATCTTCCTCTTCGACATTAGAGCTTATTATACACCAAGCTTATGGTTAGATGCGTCTTGTCATGACTCTTGTGCAGGAACAGGGGTTATGATAGATTACCTACGCTCCAACACGGTCCCTTCGTCTAATGGTTAGGACACCAGGTGAGAACTGCCAGTGGCAGTTCGCAAGGCCGGAGCGCGGCGGCGCGAGGCATGCCGAAAAGAATTTTCTTCAAAAAATTACTTTTGGGCTCATCCTTTCGAATCTACCATTCGAACAATGACAATCAGTTAAAATAACAGTACGGTCTCATCGTCTAACGGTTAGGACACCAGGTTCTCATCCTGGAAATGGGGGTTCGATTCCCCCTGAGATCACCAAAACAGACTTTTCGGTATTCGAAAGGTCTTTTTTGTTGGGTGCATATCTGTAAAGCGGACTAATCTTTGCCGTTCCAAACTTGAGTATTTCGATGTCCAAAATTGATATCGATCAATCAAATGATGAAGAATCGTTAAAAAACCTTATTATTTATTTTGCACTGTTAACTGATATTGAACGTGACGCCAAGGAAATACTGTAATCAGATAAAAAACTCTCAATGGAGTATTATTGTCTCATGTGGCTTAGGAAGTTAATTACAAAGCGAGACGCAAACATGAAGTTTGTGTTTGATAACGATCTAGAGAAATACCTAAGATCATTAGGCGTTTTAGAAGATATTGGCTCAGGAAGAACAACTTGTAGATACTGTGGCGACGTAATTAGTAAGAACAACTTAATGGCAATTGTACCCGAGGGTTCGGATATCAAATTTGTATGCAATAAGCCATCATGTGTTCAAAAGGTAGAATATGTCGTTTGAAGAAATTGTGAAATGGCTTCAAGAACTCGTCTCGTCGCCATATCTGGGGTGGATCGTTGCTGGGTGTTTTTCAATGGTCTGGCTGATAAACCGTGCCGGCCAGACAATAGCAAGTTTCCAGGTGCTTCAATCCAAAGTTTTCAAGCCCGCTGCATCAAAGATTAAGTATAAAAGACTCGCAAAGATGGCAATCAAAAGCGACATCGAAGGACATGTGAACCGCGTAGTCGACAGCATCCGTGAAGAACTACCTAACGGTTGGGCTGACCCCTTAACTATTAAATGGGTAAGCCAGGAAAGGAAGCAAGATTTCATCAACGAGAAACAAGTAGTAATGAGAGTTATGCCTCTAGCGGAACAATCTGATAATTTCTCTAATGCCATGTACTTATACTTTAGGAATACATTTTTCCCAGATGTTAAAGATGTTATTCCAGAAGCACATTACGAAGCAACCGTGCTGCAATTCTGTCGCAGAGTTGTCAACGACAGTCGTCCCTCGGCCCAAAGTAGTTTCGAGAATAATGTACTCAGTCCTTCGGTTGCTAGACTACCAGCAATTACAAAATACTTGGAGAAACTAGATAAAATTGATGGTAGAGGGTTGCTAACAGGTGTATTCATCAGAGAAATTGATTTAGTAGCAAAAAAAATCAGATTTACTTCCAAAAGAGGCAAAGC
>SDBT01009016.1_pt1 | contig 16213 bp, 10 predicted proteins | sample 2277101 | NCBI WGS metagenome assembly SDBT01 (sample SAMN10404973, study PRJNA504765) | marine sediment metagenome | isolation source: marine sediment core GS10_PC15, 103 cmbsf | place: Arctic Ocean: Southern Knipovich Ridge | collected 2010 | reverse complement strand
TCGATAATCGCGATACAGGCTATCGGGGGCGGGCTTATGTTAGGAGGTATTTTTACTTTGACTGAAGGATATTTTTGCTACTGGTCGGAACTTGCCGACTGGATGAGGTTCGTATCGCTGGTTGTCGGCTTCATTGTGCTGATGTTTATCGGCTGCCGCAAACTTTCAACTAAACAAAAGGATTAGAAAATGAAGATGATATTGTCTTTAATGTGTGTGGTTTTAGCTGCGGCTGGGTGCGCCAATTGTAATTTGAACCCCGATGAACCAAAGGAACGGGTTGGTGTTTACGATTCGCGGGCGGTTGCGATTGCCTATGTTCGCTCGGAACACTTTGATAAGATAATGAAAGCTAAGATGGCAGAAATGGAAGAGGCCAAAATGACAGGTGATACGCAAAAGGTTGAAGAACTGGAAGCGTGGGGGACGGCCCAGCAGGCGAAGGTTCATAGGCAGGGATTCGGCAGTGCACCGGTAGATGATATTCTTGAACAAATAAAAGACAGGCTGGACGAAATTACCGAAGAGGCCGATGTAATCGCTCTTGTATCGAAATGGGACAAGAAAACGCTTAAAAAATACAAGTGCGCAAAGTTGATCGATGTAACGGATATGATAGCAGCTTTGTTCTGCCCGGATGAAAAAACGCTCAAGACGATTGAACAGATGAAAGAGAAAAGGCCCATCCCGGCCATTGTGTTGGAAGCCATGATAAAACTTGAAGGACATTAAACTGTACAAATTGAAATTGTTGGTGTTGGTTTCAGTTATGTGTTATGCTGTTATATGTTACGAACAGAAAAGGGGCGAAGATTGTGTTATGGATAAAACGATAGTAAAAGCTAAGGATGTACTTGAGCCGCTGGATGGGTTCGATGGTGAGTATCCGGATGTTGTTATCAGGTACTTTAAGTATTATGGACTTGATTTTGGCGCCGATGACGTTGAGCATATTTTCGGTACGATTGAATCGGGCGAGTTTACGCTGGCTGCGCATATCTACAAGCCTGCCGAATATAAAGCGACAGTTGTTTTGATGCACGGCTACTTTGACCATTGCGGCCAATTGAACCTGCTTATCAAGTATCTGCTCGAAGAAGGGTATGCGGTCGCGGCATTTGACCTGCCCGGCCATGGGCTGTCGGGCGGCAGGCGCGGAGCAATTAAAGATTTCGACCAGTACAGCAGGGCAATGATTGATTTTACTGATACGGTCAAGGAGCAATTGGACGGGCCGTATCACTTTATCGGGCATAGTACCGGTGCGGCGGCGATGGTGAATTATCTGCTTACAAACGGCGAAGTCGTCTTCGATAAAATTATTTTGACGGCTCCTTTGGTGCATTGTAGCGGCTGGGGGCAGTCGAAGATCAGCTATAACGAGAAAATACAGTTTGTAAAAAGCGTGCCGAGGAAATTTCGCAGGAATTCTTCGGACGTAGCGTTTCTGGATTTTGTTAAGAACAGGGATCCGCTGCAGGCAAGGAAAATACCGTTAAAATGGGTTCGGGCGTTGCATAAATGGAACGATAAGATTTCAGATTTGCCGGGCTGTGAAAAAAGGGTTAAAATTATACAGGGAACATCTGACGAAACTATCGATTGGCAATATAATATTAAGTTCCTTGAGGGCAAGTTCAGTAACGTACAGATTAGTATGATAGAAGGCGCCAATCATGAACTGTTCAACGAGTCGGCGAAGATACGAAAAAAAGTATTTTCGCAGATAAGCGGTTATCTGGATGGCGAATAAATGAAAAAGCAAGTAAATAAAAACGGTGTGCAGGACTCCCGGAATCTGAAGTCGGCATATACCAGTAAATTTCATATGAAGATTATAACTCGTAATGCGGTTATCAGGCTTGTGGGATTGACTGTGGTTTTAACAGTATTGTGTACGTTGGGATGTTGTAATATGACTAAAATGCCTGAGAAGAGCTATATGGGACAACTGCCTGAGCTAACGGATGCTCAAATATTTCTGAAACATGGACTTGCCCGTGATGTAAAGAAACTTGCCGACGAAATAGGTGAGCGCAACTTTATAAACTATAAAAAACTTGACCTTGCGGGTAATTTTATTGAAACATCACTCATTCATGCCGGCTACAAGACTCGCCGGCAAGAGTATGAAGCGAAGGATCAGACCTTTTACAACATTGAAGCGGAAAAAACGGGGGCAAAGTATCCCGAACAGATTATAGTTGTTGGTGCTCACTATGATTCTGTATATGGCACTGCCGGTGCCAATGATAATGCATCCGGCGTTGCTGCGACTCTTGCCCTGGCTCGCTATTTCGCGGACAAAGAAAATCTCCGGACATTGCGTTTTGTCTTTTTTGTGAATGAAGAGCCGCCATTCTATCACACCGATCAGATGGGAAGCGTAATTTATGCAAAAAGTTGCCGAGCAAATAATGATAATATTATTGCTATGTTGTGCCTTGAAACTATTGGATACTATTCAGACGAACCAAACAGTCAGCGCTACCCATTCCCATTCAGTTTTTTTTATCCCTCAACGGGTAACTTCGTTGGTTTTCTCAGCAATTATGGATCATCCCGGGAGTTACTGTATGCCGCTATCACCTCTTTTCGCAAAAACTGCAGGTTCCCATCAGAAGGAGGTGCTATCCCGGGAATCATCACAGGCATCAATTGGTCAGATCATTGGTCTTTCTGGCAACAGGGGTACCATGCAATTATGATAACCGATACTGCTCCATTTCGGTATCCTTACTACCACCATCCTGAAGATACTTTTGATAAAATTGATTATGACCGCATGGCAAGAGTTGTAACCGGTCTTCGCTATGTCATTATTGATTTGGACCGGTCTCAAATAAAAATATGATTACAGATGTTAAGCAAGACTTGTTGTGGATACTGTAAAATCAAAATCTGGTTCTCTCACCCGGCTTAAACTGATATCAGTTTTAGTACCTTATATTGCGGTTCTGGTCGGTCTTTATGTTTTGAAGAACGGCTGGGTCGCGATCGGGCTATACCACCTTGGTATAACGGTGTTTTTAGTTGTCGGCGGCGGAGGCGGCTTACTAAAAAAAGTTTGCACAGGCTGGAACGCTATAACAGCTGCAGCTGGCATAGTAATACCTATAACGATTATTCCAGCCATCTTTATATTCTGGCAATACATGCAGTTGGAAAACATGCCATTAAATACCGCACTGGCGAATTTTGGATTGGGTGGCACTTCATGGCTGTTCTTTATGATATATTTCTCAACAGTGCAGCCCTTTTTAGAGGAACTGTATTGGCGTGGTTATCTTGAAAGTGGTCGCAAATATTTTTCATGGACGGATCTTGCCTTTGCAGGATATCACATTCTTGTTTTAGCGTGGTTTATAAAACTGCCCTGGCTGATAATTGCATTCATCGTATTGGCCGGGGCCGCATGCATCTGGAGATATATGGCTTCCAGACTTGAAGGTTTGATAGTTCCGCTGTTATCCCATATAATAGCGGATGTAAGTATTATTGCTGTAACATGCGTTTTAATTCGATAGTTTATGATGATGAATAAAAGTGATCCTGACTTGTAAAAGGTTTGTTATGGATATGGCAAAAGTAAAACAAGGTTCTTTTGGCTGGCTTAATGCTACTCAGTTTTTGGGTGCCCTTAACGACAATGTATTCAGATGGCTGTTGATCTTTTTTCTGATCGGGATATACGGCCAGGATAACGCAGGGATCGCGACGGCTGTTGTAGGCGCAGTTTTCGTTGCTCCTTTTCTTTTGTTTACCGCCTTTGCCGGCAATCTTGCCGACCGTTTCAGCAAACGAAACATAATTGTTATCGCAAAGGCCGCTGAACTTGCGGTTATGATCCTTGGCTGCATTGCGTTCGTTCTCGGCAGCCCGATAGCTGTATGTGTGGTATTGTTTATGATGTGCAGCCAGAGCGCATTCTTCGGTCCTTCGAAATACGGTATCGTCCCGGAATTGGTGGAGCCGACACAATTATCACGGGCAAACAGTTTTTTGGAGGGATTGACCTATTCAGCGATTGTGATAGGTACCGCCATTGCGCCGTTTCTTTCGCAGATAACAAACAGACGCTACGGTATGGCATCCGTTATCTGTATCGTCCTTTCGGCTGGCGGGTTATTGAGCAGTTTATCTATTCACAGGACCCCGCCTGCGGGTGGGCGAAATCGGGCATCGTTTTTCTTCGTAAAGGATGTGGCAAAAACACTGGCTTCAATCCGCGGCGATAAAGACCTGATGCTAACGGTTATCGCATCGGCATATTTTATGCTGCTGGGCGGGTTTATGCAGATGAATCTGATCCCCTACGGAATCCAGACCCTTGGCTTTAGCGAGGTCCAGAGCGGCTACCTGTTCGTTGTTGCTGCAATTGGGATAGGGACAGGTTCATTCTTAGCTGGAAAACTGAGCGGCAGAAACGTTGAGTTCGGCATAGTTCCTTTGGGCGCGATCGGTCTTGCGTTTTGCTCGATAGCTCTGGGGTTGATGGATGGCGGTAAGTATCCGGTATTTGCGGTTGTATTTTTGCTGGGAATAAGCGCGGGGCTTTTTATTGTTCCGGTTCACGCGTTTATTCAATTTCGCAGCCCGTCATCGACCCGCGGTGAAATCGTGGCGGCGTCAGGATTTTTAGGCTGGACAGGTGTCATGCTTTCGGCGGGGGTGCTGTATGTTTTCTGCGGTGTGTTAAACTTTTCGGCGGGGCAGATGTTTCTTATTATGGGCGTTTTGACATTTGTGCTGTCCGTGATAACGGTGATATTGCTGCCGGACTTTCTGGTTCGATTTATCTGCGTGATGCTCGCCCGGATGTACTATCGGATTAAGGTAACAGGGGCTGAAAATGTTCCCGCTGACAAGAGTGCGCTATTGGTCTGCAACCATGTCTCGTGGGCCGATGCACTGCTTTTGGCAGCGACTCAGCAGCGGCGAATCCGGTTTATTATGGATAAGAGTTTTTATAACAAACCCCTGCTAAAGCCGCTCTGCAAGCTGATGGGTGCAATTCCCATATCAGCGACCGACCCGCCAAAAAAGATTATCAGCTCGCTAAGGCAGGCACGAGGCGCGATGAGTGAAGGGTTTATGGTGTGCATATTTGCCGAGGGTATGATAACCCGCAGCGGAATGATGTTCGAGTTTAAGGCGGGGCTCGAGCGGATAGTGAAGGGAACCGGGTACGATATTATTCCGGTATATCTGGGCGGGGTGTGGGGCAGTATTTTCAGCTACTCCGGCGGCAAAATCGTATCGAAGCCCGCTAAAAAATTTCCGTATCCGGTCTCTATACATTTCGGCAAACCTATGGCGCCCGATTCGTCAGTGAGCCAGATAAGGCAAAAGGTAACTGAACTTTCCTGTGATTATTTTAATGGTCTTAAAACTCCTAAACGGTCGCTGGTAGGCCACTTTGTTAAATCGGCTCGGAAAAACTGGACAAAACGATGTATCTCGGACTCAACCGGAAAATCTCTAAATTACGGAAAAACACTTACAGGTGCTATCGCACTTGCCAAAAAAATAGATGCACTCGCAAAGGGCAGCGAAAACGTCGGGATATGTTTGCCGCCATCGTCTGGTGGTGCACTTGCCAACTTAGCTGTAACCATTTCCGGCAGAGTTGCGGTAAATATGAACTATACCGCGGGGCGGGAGGCGATTGATTTTGCGACAAAGGAGTGCGGCATCAAATGTGTTATTTCGTCTCGCATTTTTTTGGAAAAAGCGGGAATCTCCATCGCACAGGATGGTCTTGTTTATCTTGAAGATATTGCGGGCCGGATAGAACGAAAGGAAAAATTTATAGCATATTTGAAGGCTCGTTTTGTGCCGTTGCCTCTGTTGACAATGGGCAGAAGGCATTTCGGTGACGATTTGGTGACGGTTATCTTTTCATCAGGCAGCAGCGGCAAGCCGAAAGGGGTTATGCTGAGCCATCATAATATTATTTCAAATATCGAAGCGATACGAATCGTTATCCAGATAAGGCCGGACGATAATCTCTGCGGGATATTACCGTTTTTCCATTCTTTTGGCTTTAATTGCGGTCTGTGGCTGCCCCTTATAAGCGGCGTTTCGGTTGGTTATGTGGCTAATCCGCTGGATGGGGAAGCGGTCGGGAAAAGTATTCGCGAAAACCGCTCGACAATTATTTTTGCTCCGCCGACATTTTTCCTGAATTATATCAGACGACTGAAACGAGAGGATTTTGCCAGTATCCGGCTGGTGGCGGCTGGTGCGGAAAAACTCAAGAAACGGCTGGCCGATAAATTTGAAGAGAAGTTCGGGATCCGGCCGTTGGAAGGCTACGGGGCCACAGAGCTTTCGCCGGTAGCTTCGCTGAGTGTACCCGATGTGGAGACCGACGGGGTCTATCAGGTTGGTACGAAGCTCGATTCGGTCGGCCATCCGATTCCCGGAGTTGCGATTAAAATAGTTGATATTGAGACCCAGGAGGAGATCGCTGTCGGCCGCGAAGGGCTGATCATGGTGAAAGGCCCAAGTGTTATGGTTGGCTACTTGAATAACGAAGAACAGACAGCGGAAGTTTTGAAGGACGGCTGGTACAACACCGGAGATATTGGAAAGGTTGATGCGGAAGGTTTTTTAACGATTACCGACCGGCTGTCGCGATTCAGTAAGATCGGCGGCGAGATGGTTCCGCATATAGCTATTGAGCAGGCCTACCTGGAAGGGCTTGGCACGCACGAACAGGTGGTTGCCGTAACGAGTGTACCGGATAGTAAGAAAGGCGAGGTGCTGGTTGTTTTGTATTCGGACCAGGCAGGCACTGCTGATAAGCTGCACGAAATTATCACCAGCAGCGCATTGCCGAATATATGTAAACCGAAGCGTGATAATTATATCAGAGTAGAATCAATGCCAACCCTTGGTTCCGGCAAGCTGGATGTTATGAAACTGCGAAAAATCGCGTTAGAGGCAAAAAATAAACCCGACGGTTGTTAATTTCTGATTTGGGGACAAGATTATGAATAATTATTCGAAAAAGCTAAAAATGAAGGTTTTTAGAAGCGTTATGGTTATATTTCTTCTGTGTATTTTTATTGTAAGTGTGGTGTGTGTGGCTGGCGATGATGGGGAAGTGGAGAAGGGTATTGAACCTTACATTTCTTTCAGGCACAAAGATCGTGTTGATAAAGTACTTTTTACGCCTGATGGCTCCATGGTTCTAAGTGAGAGCGTTAAAGATGATTTGAAGATTTCTGAAACACTTACAGGTAAGTTGCTTCAAACAGTGTCTTTTAATGGTTATTGTGCCAATTCAATGGCATTATCAAGTGATGGGGCATTTCTGGTAGTTGGTACGAATACAGGAAAAGTGAAACTATGGGATATAAAATCAATGAAGTTGCGAAAAACTTTTCCTGTGACGGAATGGAGCATTTATGCTGTTGCCTTATCACCTGATGGCAAAATGTTAGGTAGTTGCGCCGCTGATGGAACGGTGCAGCTTTGGGATATTGACAACACTAAGAAACTCAAAACACTTGGTAAAAAAGGTGCTTACCGAATGAGCTCGATGTCCTTTTCGCCTGATAGCAAGTTTCTTGCTACTTTGAGAAGAGAGGGAAGAGCAGATATATGGGATGTTGTAAAGGGGCAATTAATAGCTACTTTGTCCACGAAGGCTGATTCATGGGGGGCCTGCTCAATTACTTTTTGTCCTGATGCAAACACTGTTGTAATTGCTACACCGGGCCTAATACTGTTTTGGAAACCACAGAATAACAATCAAGTTCAGAGAATTAACATCCCTGACTCTATCAATCCAGAAAAAAACATAAATGGATTAGGGCCAGATGATAGTAGACCAATTTACATAGGAATGACTATTGTATCACACGACGGTAAGACAGCAGCCACTGTTATTAAGGATGGCTCTATTGTTGTATGGGATATTGAAACAAGAGCAATTCAACAAAAGCTGGCTGGTTTACGGATTCCTGATTCGGCAGGTGGTGGAATAAGAGCGATAACTTTTTCTTCTGACAAGAGGTTGCTGGCAAGTGGAAATCGAAATGGTACGGTTGAAATCTATAGGTTGGCCGAGGAGGTTGCTGTAAAGGAAGCCACTGTGCCGGTTGAGGGGACAAAAGGTGAAACGGTTGATATAAATGGCCAGCCGGACGATATGCCGGGGGTAAATAAAGTTTTCAACGATTGGTTTCAAGCGTGTCGTGACGAAGATTTTGAACTTGCAAAGACGATACTGCATCCTGATGCGGTAGATAAGGCCCCTCAGTGCATCGACGCAACGGTTAAACTGCTCGAAATGGCCAAAGACAAACCGCTTGTTATTATTGCAATAATTCAGAACGGAAACATTGCAACTATCGGGGCAGAGACAAAAGGTGGTCTCTTATTTCAGGGACAGCCGATTTTGATAGCCGCCAACCTTAACAAACATGAGGGAAAATGGCGGATCGCTTTTATTACTGCCAACAGGGCTGAAATGCTCAAAGAGTTCATATCGCACACAAAAGAAAAATCTCCCGATGCTAAGATATGGCTTGCCAACCCTGGTCTGGACGTACCAACGGTCAAGAAGGAGAAGATTCCCGCGGCACCACCGGTCAAAACTCTGGTTGATGATATCATCCAGCGTAAGGACAGGGCTCTTCGCCGGAAGGCTCTCCAAGAGATAGAAAAGATGCTTTCGCACGAATCTACAGTCGAAGACAAACGCCTTGGCCTTGCTACACTTAGAAAATCTCTCACCGCAAGGTTCGATAGAAAAATTTTCAGGCCGCTTGTCATTGCCCAGCTAAAATCCAAAGACAGTCATACGCGCGCCCTGGCACTTGGGTGTTTACCATCGCTAAATGCGGTTGCCGCGGACCTGGAATTGATTACGCCGATGGCAAAGGACTCTTCATCTTTTGTTCGCCAGCATGTTGGCAGTGCCCTGATATCTATCGGCGATGGCGATCGCGGCGATATAGTTATACCTGCATTGATAAGACTACTGAAAGACTCTGATTCCAAGGTAATTGACAGCACATTGCGCTCGATGTGGGGCCAGTACAACTCGCCCGAATTCGACAAACTCCTGATCGAACTGTCCAATAGTAAGCAGCACCATGGACGCACCATCTATCATTGTCTTAGCACTATGAAATCCAAGAGCCCGGCAGTTTGCCGTCGATTGGTACAAGAACTCGATAATCCAGACTGGAATCACAGTGGCCGGGCCGCATGGGGCCTGACTTATGGTGTCATCGAAAAAGCAAAACCAATTGTCGAGTCCGGTCTCTTGCAGGCTTTGCCTGAAGAAATGAATGACTATACACGCTCCCAGGAGTTTAAGGCACTTGGCAGAGTTGCTACGGAAAAATCCAGCCTCTATCTGCAATCTGTAATTGATTCTGATACTGAAACCGAAAAATTTCAGGAGATGGCCCGTAAGATACTGGCCAGACTGGCGGAGAACAAATCAGATATACCGGACAACCTTGGTTCCGGCAAGCTCGATGTTATGAAGTTACGAAAAATCGCATTAGCCACAAAAAGTGAATCTGCTGGAAAGTAAATATTTTGCAACTAAACTATGTACTATGACTTATGGCAGAGAAATTTTGGTAGTATTATTGAGTTATATAGTCGGATGTGTTTGCACCGGGTATTATCTAACCCGGTCTTTTGCCGGTAAAGATATCAGGTTATGCGGCAGTGAAAGTACAGGGGCCAGAAATGTCGGGCGTATACTTGGCAAAAAAGGTTTTATCCTTACTATGTGCGGTGATTTCGCCAAAGGTATGATAGCGATGGCTATAGCAAATACATTACAACTTCCTGCCTGGGCTGTAATGCTAAGCCTGCTTGGCGTTGTGATCGGTCATATTTATCCTGCTCAGCTTGGGTTTCGAGGCGGTAAAGGTATAGCCGTAACACTTGGCGCTTTGTCGGCACTCGACTGGCGTTTGGTGGTCGCTCTGGCAGTAGTTTTTGCATTGTGCTTTGTATTGTCAAAAAAATATATACAAAGCGGAATGGTCGGTATTACAGCGTTGCCTGTCATGGCGGTTTTGATGAATCATTCGGCTGTGGAAATCACAGGAATAGCACTTCTGGCGGTTATAATACTATTCGCCCATCGAACGAATATCCGCAAGTTGATTCTGGCGATACGTGCAAGCACAAATGTAACACTAAGCGGAAAGAACAACACAGACGGGGAAGGATGAATATGACTGGTACACTCAAATTCAAGATCGCGACCGAGCCGTGGGAATTTAACCAGATAAACAAGCTTAACTATGAAACATTCGTTGAGGAAATTGGCCAGCATAATCCCAATTCTGATAGAAAACTGCTGGACAAGTTCCACAATGAAAATGATTATATTGTATGTATAAATAACCATGACCTGCTTGGTATGCTTGCCGTTTGCAGTAGTCGTCCTTTTTCGCTTGATAGAAAACTGGATGACCTTGATTCGTATTTGCCTGCACACCGTTCGGTATGTGAAGTGCGTCTTCTTGTGGTGAAAAAAGGGCATCGTTATACACATTTGCTTGGCGGCTTGGTGCGGGAGACGGTGAAGTACTGCCTTAACCATGGTTACGATCTTGCTGTTATCTCCGGCATACTTGAGCAACAGAAACTGTACAAACATATGGGCTTTGTGCCGTTTGGACCGGTTGTAGGGATTGCCAAGGTGAGATTTCAGCCGATGTACCTGGTTCCCAAAGCATATGCCCGCTCAAAAATATCGCTTAGCCAGCCTGTCGCTGAAATTGTGCCTGCAAAGAAAACTATCCTTATGCCGGGACCGGTAGAGATTAATTCTGATGTTTACAGGGCTTTTGGCAGGAGAGTTGTTTCACATCGATCGGAGGAATTTCTGGAAATTCATAAGGACACAAAGAGACTTTTGTCAAAACTGGTAAACTCAAAACACGTCGAAATATTTATGGGGTCAGGAACGCTGGCAAACGATGTTATTGCGGGACAATTGTCTCTGAATTCAGGTAGGGGACTTGTTTTAACTAATGGAGAATTTGGTGAAAGACTCATTGATTGTGCGGTGCGTTTTGGATTGAAATTTGAAACATTGACTTTGGACTGGGGTGAATCCTTTGATGACGCAGATATTAAAAAAATACTAACCGACAATTCCGATATTAAATGGCTTTGGGCGGTGCATTGCGAGACATCAACTGGTATGCTAAATGATATGGCAATGCTGAAAGATATTTGCAGCAAAAGAGGGATTTTGCTTTGTCTGGACTGTGTCAGTTCGATAGGTAATACGCATGTGGATCTTAAAGATATTTATCTTGCCTCGGCTGTTAGCGGGAAAGGACTGTGTTCGCTTTCCGGGCTATCTATGGTGTTCTATAGCGATGAAGTCGTTTCATCTTCACGGTCTTTACCACGCTATCTGGATTTGGGGGTATATGCTGAAAAAGATGGAGTTCCTTTTACAGTTTGTTCCAATCTCGTTTACGCATTGCATACAGCCTTAAAACAAATGGATATCACTGAGAGACTGAAGCAGATTTGTGAGCTTTCGATGTGGTTGAGACGGGAGCTCTGCAAACATGGGTTAGACACTCTGGTTTCTGCGGAACATGGGTGTCCGGCTGTGATTACTATCCGTGTGCCGGACGGGTTGAGTTCTGAGAATATTGGGAGAAAAATGGCAAACGATGGATATTTATTAAGCTACAGAAGCGAGTATTTGCTGAAAAGAAACTGGATTCAAATCTGCCTGATGGGCGAAACAAGCCAGATAAATAAAAGACTTGGTTTGCTGCTGATGAATCTGGAACAACTCTTCTGCCAACATACAAAAATGAACAACGGTAATAGTGGAGTGAGTACCAAATATTAAGGAGTTTGGCAAATGGATGAGATTATTATTCTTTTAATCGTTCTGGCGATCGGTTTATGCTCGTTGGGGCTGGCGGCGTTAATTATTTCGATTATCGCACTGAATAAAACAAATGCACTTTCTCGACAGATTCAGGGTAAAGGAATCCTCATCGATAAGATTCCCACGAAAAAGCTCGCAGAGGTGTCTAAACCTGAAGTCCCCATGACTCCGCCGCCGCCACCGCAGGGTAGAGCAAAGTGGGAGACAAAAGAAGAAAAACCCCCGCCACAAGTCATTAAGCCGCCTGAAATAAAAACGGCGGCTATCAGCACCACAAAGGCCGGTACGCTCGAACAGCGAATCGGTACCCGCTGGATTCTTATCGCAGGTGTTGTTGCCATATTTGTCGGCGTCGCCTTTTTCCTCAAATACGCCATTGATACTTTTTCGATAGGCCCGTTGGGTAGGGTCATTGCTGTTGCCGCCAGTGGACTTATAGCCTTAGCGGCCGGTGAGATAACAAGACGCAAAGGTTACGAGATTGTCGCAAAAGGCGTAACAGCACTTGGTTTTGCGGTATTGTATACAGCCGTTTTTGGTGCAAGTCAATTGTACGGCCTGATTGACACCGTCCCAGCTTTTATGCTTGCGATTATTATTACCGCCTCAGCGATGGCCTATGCCATGGCACTCGATGAAATTGTGATGGCTTTTTTAAGTTTGCTTGGCGGATTTCTGACTCCCGTAATAGTCTCCACCGGCCAAAATCTGCCAATACCGCTGTTCAGCTACACACTGATTTTAGGCGTGGGTGCCATCCTGTGCGGCTATTATCGCAAATGGCGAACGGTAAATCTGCTCGCATTTTTGGGCACTTTTTTGCTCTACACCGACTGGTTCGAAAAATTTTACCGTCCTGATATAACCGCTATAGAACCATCCTTCGCCCAGATGCCAATGGCTCTAAGTTGGCTTGGTGTCTTTTTTCTGATTTATCTTATCATGCCGATACTCTATGAACTGGTTAACAAAAAAAATACTCATAAAGAAGATGTTCTGCTAATGTCGCTCAATGCGATTGTAACATTTTACTATTTGTATACGATTCTCTTCGAATCTCATCGAAGCACCCTTGCCTTTTGCACTGCCGGATTAGCCGCGGCCCACCTGATTATGCTGGCAGTTGCAATGGTACGATGCAGAGACGACAAAAACCTGCAAACAGTCCTCCTCGCCACAGCTCTCGTATTTATCACCGTAACTGTTCCCTTGTATTGGAAAATGCATGCGTTAACAATGGCCTGGGCCATACAGGCGGTCGTATTGACAGTCGTCGGTCTGCGCTATCGAAGCGTACTGGCTCAATTCGCCGCAGCGGCAGCACTTCTTTTAAGTTGCGGTAATTTAATGATACATCTGCCGATGCACACAGAAGCTTTCCGGCTGTTCATTAATCCAGCCTTTGCAACATGGTGCTTTGTAGCCGCAGTAGCCTGCGTCTGTCACATCTTATACAGAAATGCTTCGACAACAACAGAAGAATTGCGAGATTTCGTCGCCCAGCTTTTATATACCGCAATGGGCCTATTACTATTCGCCGCTGCTACGATGGAGTGGTACTGGCATTGTCATTACAACCTGATGACACCGGTCTCGATACATTTCATTTCTCACGGCCAAATGCTGATTTTTGCCGGCATTGTATTATTTTTCATGATTCAGCCCATTCGCCAACGCACGCAACTTACCCAGGCCCTTACCATGATCATGACAGCAGTCGGAGCAATATTTACAGTCATTGCGTTAATGCATTTGCATAAAGACTCCTTCACAATTTTCCTTAACCCTGATTTCGCAGTCGTTCTCGCATTTATCACGGCAATGCTCATCTGCCATCTCAAATACAGGCATCTTACAGATTCGACAGATAATGCCAACATGATCTCACAGATCATATACGGCCTGTTGGGCTCATTATTCCTCCTGCTTGTAATCGCCGAATGGTATTGGCATTGCAAACTAAACCTCTTATCATCCCACAACATTACCCTACTCAAAGGACAGGTAATAATTTTTGCCGTTATTTTGCAGTTATTTGTCCTTCGCCCGGTTTGCCCGCGCGGTATGGTTCCGAAGGCATTAGCGTGTATAATAGCATTTGTCGCTTCAATATTCACAATGATTGTTTTTACTGAGTTCTACAAAGAAAGTTTCACAATCTTCGCAAACACTGAATTTGCTGTGGTAATTATTTTCGTAGCGGCTCTCTTCTTCGCAGCATTTCTGTCCCTCAAAACCGCGAGAAGCGAAAAAGATACTATCGGTTTAGCAATTGCTTTTGCACTGACAGCAGTATTTGTACTGTGGGTCTTACTCACAGAAGAAATTTGGCTCTACTGGTACTGCCAAAATAGATATGACGCCACTACGGCAAACTGGACATTTTTGGCGCACATGCATATATCCGTAGCATGGGCAGTCTATGGTGTACTTCTGATGATAATAGGATTTACATTTAAGAAAAGAACATTACGCTTTATCGCCATAGGATTATTTGCCCTGCTACTTGCCAAAGTTTTCATTCTGGATATGGGTACCGTCAAGAGTGTCTTTAGGATAGCTGCATTTCTGGCCACCGGAATAACTCTTGTTGGCGTTTCTTATCTTTATCAGCATTTGAAAAATAAAGGTTTCTTTGAAGTTATGCTGGCTGAGAAAAAACTCGGAACTGATGAAAGGGACTCGATATGAAAAAGTTGATTTGCTGTATCACGATTGCGTTGGAAGCGAAAAGTGAAAATCAATAATGGATTTTAAAATGAATATAATTCGGATATTGGTTGTGGTTATTTCTTTGTCATCTGCGGCAGTTGGGCTTAAGGCTGCTGTTACAGAAGCTGAAGCGCGGCAGAAGGCGATTGAGATCCTTACCTCAGTTGGTTTGTCTGATAAATTAGAAGCGCCTGTAAAAATTTCCTCCGATACAGATGGTGTTATTTCCATCGCCGACGAAGGCAACTACTTCATGCAGTATATGGTAGTTGACCCGAATATTAGTGCCGATGGCGATCTGATAATGGATCCGAACATTAAAATTCCAGATTCGGCGGTTAACATTGTGATAGTAACTCACGGCTGGATAGATAAGGCCGGCAGCGACTGGCCCGCCGATGTTGCCAGCGAGATAAGAAAAAAAGTCGATGCGAATAAATGGGTTTGTGGTTATTTCGACTGGCGGGGCGGAGCGGCGGTCGTTACTCCCATTAATGCGATAAATTATGGTAAGAGCGTCGCTGGGCCGAGACTTGCCAAGGCAATTTTGAACCTTGGCTTAAAAGAAATCGAACATATCCATCTGATTGCTCATTCGGCAGGGTGCTGGACGATAGATGCGGCCGCCGAGAAAATCGCTAATGAAACAAACGCGAAAATCCATCTAACATTTCTTGATGCCTATGTCCCGCCTAAGTGGGCTGAATCCGAACTTGGCAAAATTGAAAGCGATAATACCGTTTGGGCCGAACACTACTACACGAAAGATATAACGCTTGATAGTACTCAGGAGAATCTTTCGGCGGCACACAATGTGGACATCACGCAAATCGACCCGATCTTTGCCCAGCATGAGTTCCCGTACCGCTGGTACCGCGCGACCGTTGCGGGCAAATACCGCAGCAAAGACTGGGAAGCAAATGACAAGGTGATAACTGAACACTGGGGGATGGACTATGGTTTTGCAAGGAGTCTGGAAGCAGGGCGAACCGGCTGGGAAAAAAGCCTGACTTTAAAAATGGGCAACGAAGCGATAAAGATGAAAAAACCCGGCAAAAATCTGTTTAACCATCTGTTTGATCTGAACATCTTCAAACCAAATCAGAAGGAGAAAAAATGAACGCCCAAAACTTCGCCGGCGATAAAAAAGTCCCGATGAAATCGCTGCTTGCTAAATATGAGAGGAAGTTTATTGATAGCAATATCGCAAAATTTCCCGCATGGCTTCAGGGCTACCATTTAACTCTAATAACCATTCCGTTATCGATCGGCCTGATCGTGTTCGGATACCTTGCGGCTGGCAACCTCAACTGGCTGTGGCTCTCATCGGTGGTGCTGTTTTTGCAGTGGTTTACCGATTCTTTCGATGGAGCTCTGGGCAGGCATCGAGATACAGGTATCCCCAAGTGGGGCTTTTACATGGACCATTTCCTGGATTTTGTCTTTATGAGCTGCGTGTTTTTGGGCTATTCGTTTCTGCTTGACGGTTTGAACAAGGTGCTTATGTTTTTTATGGTGCCTGCCTTTGGATGTTTGATGGTAAGTTCGTTTTTGGCTTTTGGCGCTACCGGAGAATTCAAGATAACATATCTT
>SDBT01009015.1_pt1 | contig 16216 bp, 18 predicted proteins | sample 2277101 | NCBI WGS metagenome assembly SDBT01 (sample SAMN10404973, study PRJNA504765) | marine sediment metagenome | isolation source: marine sediment core GS10_PC15, 103 cmbsf | place: Arctic Ocean: Southern Knipovich Ridge | collected 2010 | reverse complement strand
AAGGGAATATATCTTGCGGTCTTTGCCCCTGACCAACTTTGCCATCTCGGGGCCAAGCACAAGTGCGTGCGTCATCAGGCCCATCTCCTCAAGGCGACTGACTGTCTGACCTCCCCTTATATCAAGCACCGGCCATTTGGGGAAATCGTTCTTCAAGAGCCAGGAGCGGGTTATCTTCAACCCTGGAAGCACTGAGTACAGGTATACCAGATGAAATTTCCCTCCGAGGTCTTTAATGGCCTCAATGGAGCCCGCTTGCGCGTCGCGCCCCAGCGGGTCTTTAAAGAGCGCTCCCATAACGTCAATGAAAACGACAGCGTCTCCGGCCCCTGCAACAAGCAAGACCCCGGCATCCACTTGCCTGCCAGCGCGCGCAGTGAGCTTATGGAGGCCCTCATGCCCTGGCGTATACTCCATATAGGCGAAGCCGTCCCCTCCCGAGAGGGTCTTGCCAATGGGGCTCCCATCAAGCAGGAACTCCACAAGCTCGCCACCCTTTGCCAGGAAAATACCTTTAGTCCTGGCAGAAAGCATTACGGGCTTGTTCACAACTGTTACAGAGTCACGCACGTCCACGCCTGCCTGCGATATGGCGGGGACCATGACGATGAACAGCACCAGAGTCCTTAATAGAAGCCTTGCCAAAGGCCTTGCCAAAGACCTCGGCAGACTGTGGGGGCTATTTATGGAGGAGCTTGCGTACATCGCCCACCCGCACAGTCACGTTCGAGGCGTCAAGGAACTCTAACACCGGCAGCGCGTATTTTCTCGTCGTGCCCATGAGGTCGCGGAACTCGGCCACTGTCATGGTGTCATTTGCGGCATAGTGCTTTTTAAGAGTACCTAACATACTGTCATAGGCCTGCATGCTTATATAGAATGAATCGTTGACTCTTTTTAATGTGCCCTCGCCCGCCATGACCTTCAAAACATCGGCAAGCGGGGCGTCTTTTATGCCAAGCTCAGCGGCAAGGTCTTGGCGATGGGGAGCCTCGATGCCCTTATTTAAAAGGCTCTTCAGCACACGGGCCTTGTCCTCGTCCGTGACCGCCGCGCTGAACCCCTTCAGGGATATGCGGTCCTTCCGTACCAGAACGTCGGCGGCCTTGCCCACAAGGTCTGAAAAAATACGCTGGTCCGCCTTGAGCCTCTCCCTGGCCTCTTCCTTTGGTATGCCCTGGCTTGTGGGGTTTAGTTCATGGAACTCCTTAAGCATAGAGGTAAGACGGCTGCTGAACATATCGAACGAGTCCTTGTGAACGAGCAGGTCGTCAAACCGGAAGAGCGTTCCGCTCTCTACCAGTTCATTAACTGCTTTGTCCACCTCAGGCACCTCGGACTTCACCCACCCCTCAACCTGCGCGATGCTCATCCCGTCAAGGGATGAGTTTGACACCTTGGCGGCGATCCTGTCCTCCATGCTCCCGGATTCAAGCACGGGCAGGTCGTCCACACCGTCACGCTTGCGCCTTCTGCGCGGGGAGGAATCCAGTAGTGTGCCCCCTCCAATGGTCTCAAGCGGCGAGATACGCCTGATGACAAAGCGGTCCCCGGCCTGGGCCACTACGGGCTCGTTGAGCCTGAACTGGCAGTACGCGCTCTGGCCCGGGGCAAGCTGTTCTTTCTCATACAAAACGATACGCGCCACGGTCTCTGAGGTGCCAAGGTGGAAATGCACCTGGCTTCTGGTCTTCACCGGCACCGAGTCCTTGAGTAACTCAAGTTTGGCGTCAAGGGCTTTAGTTGTGGTAAAGCGCCCTGCTGTTACGACCATGTCGCCCCGCCGGAGGTCGTCCTTTTCCACTCCTTGGAGGTTCAGGGCCGTGCGCTGCCCTGCAAAGGCCTGCTCTGCGGACTTGCCATGGCTGTGCAGGCCCCTGACCTTTGTCTTTATGCCGCTTGGGAGCACTTCCACCTGCTCATCCACCCGCACTGTGCCCGAGAGCATGGTTCCGGTAACAACAGTGCCGAATCCTTTCAGGGTGAACACGCGGTCCACAGGGAGCCTTAAAAGGCCACCGGTGGGCTTTGGCTCAACCTTGAGCGCCACTTCCTTTATAAGAAGCTTGAGCATGTCTATGTTATGGCCGGTCTTTGAAGAGACTGGAATGACCCGCGCGCCCTCAAGGAATGTCCCCTTGATGAATTCCTTCGCCTCGGTCTTCACGAGGTCGAGCCAGTCGGGCTCAACCATGTCGCTCTTGGTAACAGCCACGAGGCCGGCGCTGATCTTCAGGAGGTTGCATATGGCAAGGTGCTCGCGGCTCTGCGGCATTATGCCCTCGTCCGCGGCTATCACCATGAGAACGATGTCTATGCCCCCCGCGCCTGCGAGCATGTTCTTTACCAGCCTCTCGTGGCCGGGGACGTCCACTATGCCTATCCGTAGGTCGTCATCCGGGAACGCAAGGTCGGCAAACCCGAGGTCTATGGTTATGCCGCGCTCCTTTTCTTCTTTAAGGCGGTCGGGGTCAACGCCCGTGAGGGCCTTCACAATGGCGCTCTTGCCATGGTCAATGTGGCCCGCCGTGCCAAGTATCACGTGTCTCATGACAATGATTATAACTCAATACCTGACAATGAAGGAATGCCGAACAAGATGAGTATTTATTAAAACAAAAGGCCGGTTCGCAACAAAGCGAACCGGCCTGAAATTCAAGTGGTTTACGGCCTAGAACAGGTAGGAAATCTGCATGCCAAGCGTTTGCTCCTCAAGGGAGATCTTCGCTCCGGAATCAGTACCAAAGCCCAATGCCGGATCCAGGTCGCCCTTGCCAGTGAGTTCCTCCTTCATGGCCTTCATGTAGGCAACCGCGAGCATCCAGTGGTCGCCGAACCTGTAGTCTCCGCCAATGGTTATGTGCTGTTCAACCACGGCCGGTAAGACGAGGTTGTTGAACACGTCCTTCTCGTCAATGGGCATCTTGGCATAGTTGTAGCCAGCGCGGAGGTTGACCTTGTCACTGACAGCATACTGCGCGCCGATGGCGTACACATACTGGTCCTCCCAACCGAACTCGAGTTCGGTGGAGCTTACAGGACCGCCCGGGGTCATGAACGAGCCGGACGGGCCGGAGAAAGAAACCTTGTCATGGGTGGAGGACCAGTTGATCCACTTCACGTCCGCAGACACGAGGAGCTTATCGTTGTGGAAAGATGCACCTATGGCGGCCTGCTGAGGATAATCAAGGCCCATCTTGTACGTGCCTGCCTTGCCGGTAGCGCCGTTGAAATTCAGGATATCGCCGGGGGCCAAACGAAACTCAGCGTCGCCGAAGCTCTGCTTGGAGGAATAGGAAGCGCCAACTGTGATCATCTCATTAATGTCATAGAGACCGCCCACCGTGAAACCATAGCCCATCTGGCTTGTGGGGCGGCCAAGGTCGAAATTGATCATCTGGCCCGGGAGCGCCGCAAAACTCGGCCCGTTGAACATCTGGCTTATGGCCACGGACTGGTAGTCAAGGTTCAGTGCGCCGCCAACGGAAAGCTTCTCGTTTACGTTCCAGGCCACGGTAGGGGCCATCTTCCAGAACTGGATCGCGCTGAACCCGCTGAAGTTATCGGCAGGCGTGAATCCGATGGTGTCGTAGTCCACACCTAGACCGGAGGTGCCGTACATACCACCGCCAAAATACATGTCGTCGCGGTCAAAGGCCGGGGCTGTCCAGCCTATAGCCGGGATGCCGTACATGTCAGAGCCGCCCTCTGTGCTGCCGCCTCCCGTGGCCCCGAAGTCCACAGAGCGCGTAGGCATGAAGGCCTCCATGCTGAAGTCCGCCCTGCTCCCGATACGAGCCATGCCAGCCGGGTTGGTGATGGCTGTCATGGCGTCCAATGGCGCTGCGGTCACAGCGCCGCCCATGCTCATCTGGATCTGGCCGATACCGATGAGCTGGTACCCGTTTGTTGCAAACGCCGCGCCGGCAAATGCCAGCACCAGTGATACGGACAATAGAACAACTAATAAGTTCCGCATATTCTTACCCCCTTTTTCAAATATTATCACGAAAAATAGGTATTTTGTCAACCAATATCGCAACTACTTTACTTTATCATTCTTTTGTATTAAGATGTAGTTATATGATTGGTTATATGTTGGGGTTGAATATTATTAATTATTGAGAGAAAATATACATAAGGACTAGAGGAGGGAGAAAATGGCAACAAAACTTGATTTCAAGGGTATGGCGTGCCCCATGCCTATAATGAAGACCGCCATGGCTTTTAAAAAGGCCGAATCAGGGGATGTCTTTGAGATCGTCAGCGATGATCCGGGGTTTGAGCCGGATATAATCGCATGGTGCGATGAGACCGGAAATCCATTAAACGGGATAACTAAAGACGGCAAAGACACGACTGCAACTATTACAAAGAAGTAGGTGGAGGGGTAAGATGACTACTGAGACAGATGTAACAAAACAGGTACAGGAGCTTCAGGAAAGAATAGAGACGCTTGAGGCGAAGGGAAAGAACCTGACCATTGCCCTCTTAAGCGGAGACTTCGATAAGGCCATGGGAGCATTCATCATAGCAAACGGGGCGCTGGCCATGGGCAAGGAAGTGTCCATCTTTGCCACCTTCTGGGGCCTGGACACGATAAAGAAGCCGAGCTTCAGCACCGCGGGCAGGGGATTCCTTGAGAAAATGGTGCTCTGGATGCGCCCCAAGGGCCCGAACAAGCTCCCTACCTCAAAAATGAATTTCGGAGGCATAGGCCCAAAACTATTTAACTTCATGATGAAGCAAAAAAACGTGGAGTCCCTTGGTTCGCTCATTGAGTTGTCCCAGGAATTCGGCATCAAGATCATCGCATGCCAGATGTCCATGGACCTGATGGGCATAAAGAAGGAAGACCTCATTGACGGCGTTGAGGTGGGCGGCGTTGCCGCTTTCTTAAGCGACTCATACAAGTCCAATACCACATTATTCATATAGAAGAGGACGCAGAATGTCAGACAAGCCGGATAAGATAGTTTATGTAATATCCCGTGACCCAAAGGAATATACGGAAGTGGTCTCCGCTGTTTTCGCCCAGGCCCTCACAGCCCTGGCATTTGACAATGAGTGCGAGATATTCCTGATGGGAGAGGCAGTGAACATTGTCAGGAAGGGCGGAACTGTGGGCCTCAAGTTCAAGGAATTCGAATCAGTGGACATGATGGTAGGCAACTATATTGAGATGGAGGGAAAACTCTTCATATGCCACCCCTCAAGCGACGCCAGAGGCCTCCACAAGGAAGATTGTATAGACGGGGTTGAGTTTGTAAACGCCTCAAAGCTGCTTTTAAGCGGCAAGGAATCGGACGCGCTTTTCACATTCTAGCCACGGACTTCCCCAAGAGGCCTGCGCATCAGCACGATGCTCAGGCCCTTTTTTTGTGCCCGGCCATGTCCTTATATGTGTTATGCAATAAAGGGAATCATGTTATAATTAGCTATTATGATCGTGGAAATAGCCCTGATAACCATTGCCGTGGTGGTGACCCTTGGTGTGGGTTTTCTGCTGCCGACCATAATAGAGCTCAGGAAGACCGTGGCCCAGACAACGGAGTTCCTGGCCAACACCGAACAGCAGCTCAACGCCACCCTGCATGAAGTGGAAGAGACGCTAAAGAGCATCAGGAAGATAACCGACAACGCAAACAGCGTCTCGGACGACGTGAGGGCTTTCTCAAACGCTGTGACAGGCACGGCCACGGATATCCGCAAGACCTCGAAGAACCTGCGGCACCTTACGAAGAACACCGCCGGGAGCCTGTCTGCGCTGACAATAGCGATAAACACCGCGATCCAGGTCCTTATCAATAACATAAAGTTCAGATAAGCCCATAGGAGGCATGTTATGAGACACGACGATAGCTGTGGCGGTGGTGCTTCGGTACTTCTGGCCTTCCTGCTTGGCGGTATAGCAGGGGCAGGTCTTGCGATGCTGTATTCGCCATATTCAGCGGACGAAGCGCGCCAGAAGTTAAATGACCTGAAGGACGACCTCTATGACAGGAAGGACGACATCGCCGCCGAGGCCCGCGAAAAGTTCACGGACGCCGTGGACAAGGGCAAGGAATTCATAGAAGAGCAGAAGGGCGTCATAAGCTCCGCCCTGGAAGCCGGCAAAGGGGCTTATAAAAAAGAGAAGGACAAGCTCACCGAATCAGATGCATGAGGCATCCATAGCCTTGAGCATCCTCGACATTGCGGAGGCACATTGCCGGGAGGCCGGATACAATGAGATCCAGTCCATCCAGTTGAGGATCGGCAGCGCATCCGGCATTCTCCCGGACGCCCTCCAGATGGCGTTCGGGATAGTCAGAGAGGGTACGCTGGCGGAGAAGGCCAAACTCCTTGTGGAAGAGATCCCACTGGGAGGCGATTGCCGGGGATGTGAAAAAGATTTCACAACAATAGAGCAATTCATACTGGCCTGCCCCAGGTGCGGGAGCAAGGATTTTACGCTCGACAGGGGGCGCGAGATGGAAATCACCGAGATAGAGGTAGAGTAGATGAAGATCAATGTCGTATCAAAAATACTCGAAGCCAACGATCGCCTTGCGGCTGACAACAGGAAGCTCTTTGACTCCCACGGGCTTCTTGTCATAAACCTCATGAGCGCCCCTGGGGCGGGCAAGACCACTCTGCTGGTAAAGACCATCAAGGAGCTTGGCGGCCAGCTCAGGATTGGCGTTATCGAGGGCGATATACAGGGTACCTACGACGCGGAGCAGATAGGCGCGCTTGGCGTCCCTGTAGTGCAGATAAACACCGGCGGGGCCTGCCACCTGGACGCCAACATGATAAGCGAGTCAGTGAAGGGCCTTACCCTGGAGGACCTGGATATTCTCATTATAGAGAACGTGGGCAACCTGGTATGCCCGGCCGAGTTCAACGTGGGCGAGCACATGAAGATCATGCTTTTAAGCCTGACAGAGGGCCATGACAAGCCATTGAAATATCCGCTCATGTTCCAGGAGTCCTCCGCCCTGCTCGTTAACAAGATGGACTTGAGGCCCTATGTTGACGCTGACCCCGAGAAGATAAAGAAGGACGCTATTTCCCTAAACCCTCAGATCAATATTTTCGAGGTCTCTTGCAAAACCGGAGACGGCATCAGCCAATGGGCCGGGTGGCTCAGGGAAATACACGATACTCACAAGAAGAACCTTTAGTTTAGCGCCCGCATGGAGCTTATAAAAGAAAAGGGGGGCAGTCCCCCCTTGGCCCCACAGGAGGGGAACATTCCTTTTGAGCACAGACGCCAAGCAAAGAAGAAAGCGCATTGTGGTCATTGCCGGAGCCGTAGGGGGCGGCGTCCTTTCTTTGACGACCTCCCTTCTTATGGATTACCTGTTCGCCGACTCCCTCACGGGCTCGTGGCGCGAGGCCATTGCAGGCGACCTCCAGAGGGCATTCTCGCTCTCGCTCTCACCAGACAGCGCCACTGTCTATATACTGTTCATAGTGGTGCTTGCCTTCATGGCTTCCGTGGGGGCGGGTATTGGGGCGTTTTTCGCGTTGATCGTTAACAGGTTTCTTAACTTCCTTGAGTCATGACCTACAAGTCGGGTGTAATAACGCTTGTCCTCTTGCTCTGCGCCATCGGGGCTGTCACCGGTTGGAAGTATTTTAAATACATAAAGAGCGACCCGGCCTTCTGCTCCTTGTGCCATCTGACCGAGGAGGGATACGCCTCCTGGGAAAGGAGCGAGCACTTCACCCTCACCTGCCAGCAGTGTCACAAGATGACAGTCATAGAGGGAAACAAGCTCCTCCTGGGTTTCTACGTCAAGGGCGACAAGGAGGTGAAGCAGGACCACGGCAGAAAATCCCCCTGGGAGTCATGCATAACCTGCCATAACCGTGAGGCTGCCCAGGGGTCCATCACCTTCAGGAACTCCTATGGCCATGCAAGGCACGTGTTCATGAAGAGCATTAGCTGCGACAACTGCCACAGAGGGAAACTCCATGACATGACAGTGGACTCGGTAAACTGCCGTACTTGCCATACGGACAAACTCGTCCACGGCATGGGCACCGTGGGCATGGTATGCCTTAACTGCCACAACTTCACCTCAAAAGAAAAGAACTTCATATCCTCCAAGCGGTGCTTTGGCTGCCATGACAACGTGCCTGCAAAAGGCGTTATGTCAGCGCTTGCCTGCCATAAATGCCACCACCCGCACACAAAGCTCCGGATAGAGAGCAGTGACTGCCTTGGCACATGCCACTCCAGCGAGGCAAAGGTGGGCCAGCACGGCCTCCACATGGAGGGAAAAGCCTCGCTTGAATGCCTTGACTGCCACAAGCCCCACGAATGGGTGGTGGAGGAGAAGAACGCTAGCGGGCTTTGCGACAAGTGTCATAAGCTCAAGGACCCTGTATCCTTCATCTATTATCCCACCGAGCCATTGGTCAAGCCTTAAGAGACCATCACCCTTTTTACCTGAAGCCCCAAAGTACGGGACAAGAAGCAGGGCGGATTTGCGCCCCTGCCAAGGGTTTTTGCAGTTTTGCGAAGGCTGCGATGAAATTACCTTAAATTTCAAGCACTTTGTCCCTGGCATGAAAGATGCATTTATAAAGGCGTAAGGACAAAAAAAGGAACCTTAACCGGAGGTGGAACGATGAGGCCGCATGAGAGAGCAAACCAGGTCAGCAAAGGCGAGGGGCTTCCCACGAAGCTTGCGTACCTTGGAGTGGGTGTCGGCATAGGGCTGTTTGCCATATTCGGGCTGCTGAACGCCTCCTTTATCGGGGGCATCCTCGGCATCAACATAGTGGGCAGCCTCTTTGGGTATCCAATACCAAGCACCCTGCTTGCAAGGGCCATTATCGCCTTTGGCATGCTCACCGGGGTCATGGTGACAGGCCTTATGTTCACGATCGCGGGCATGCTCGGCGGGTGGCTGGCCGGCGTGGTCATTGTGCTTGTGAAAAAGCCCATCAAGGCCATGCATGAAAACCATACAGAACATAAATGAGCCCCACATGGGCTCTGCAACACGGGCGGCGTAAGTCACTGAAGCACCATATGAATCACAGATGGAAAGGAGCGGGAAGATGGAAAAAGGAATAAACGCAAGAAAGGGCCTCTACGCTGGAACGGGAACAGGATTAATACTCTTCCTCCTGGTGGGCATGTTCCCGGGTTCGCTTATAGGAGGGGCCGTTGGGCTCATGATCTCCAGCGCCCTCTTTGGCGCGCCGGTGGAGCCTACCCTTATCCCAAGGATCATAATGGTGCTCTCAATGGTCACGGGTGCTCTCACCTCGGCTGCAGTATTCATTATGGGCTTGTCCGTTACCGGATGGGCAATAGGAGCGGCTGTGGATACTGTCCAGGCACAGGCGGCAAGCCGGGAGAGCGCCTCACTGGAAACAGCTAAGGAGAAGAGCCATAGCTAAACGACACGGCAGAGGCATCATCAAACTAACGGACCCTGTCCAGGAGGAGCAAATTAGATGAAAGACTCTGAGCAGTCACTGAGCGTTCCAACGGTTCTGGGCCAAGTAGCAAGGTCCTTCGATTCCTCGGTGCTGAAAGGCTGGTACGGAAGCCTGCAGGAGATGATGAGCGGCTCAAGGACAACCTACTACGCAGCCGTAGGGATATTCTGGTTGCTTGTCTTCGCTTCTTCGATCGTTGCCCTTGACGCCATCCTCAAGGGCTACCACGAGGCATACGCGGCAACTCGGGAGATACCCTGGGGAATACTCATCTCCACTTATGTCTTCCTTGTGGTAACGTCCACGGGGCTATGCATAATCTCCGCCATGGGGCACATATTCGGTATGGAAAGCTTCAAACCATTTGCCAGGCGCGCGGCATTCCTCTCCATAGCCGCCGTAATAAGCGGGTTCATCGCCATCCTGATGGAGATAGAAAACCCGTTCAAGATGATCCTGTATAACGTGCTGTCGCCAAACTTCAGCTCTAACATTTGGTGGATGGGAACCCTTTATGGAGTATTTCTCTTCTTCATGATGATAGAGTACTCGTCCATGCTGCTTGGCATCCACAAGGTGGCGATATATACAGGGTTCGTTGCGCTGATAGCCGAGATCGCCGCAACCAGCAACCTGGGCGCGGTCTTCGGCATGCTCCACGGACGCGAATTCTGGTACGGCCCATACATGCCCATCTTCTTCATCACCTCAGCCGTCATGAGCGGGTGCGCGGCCATTATCTTCTTCACCTGGCTTGCTTACAAGGTCAACCGCAAGGAGATGGAACCCAAGATGATCGAGGCAATGGGGTCCATGAGCAGGTTCACGGCATTTGTAATAGCCGTAATAGCCTTCCTTACTGTCTGGAAGCTTGTCATTGGATCCGCAGGGGACTATGGGAGCAAGCAGGCCATACTTGCGCTCGTAACAGGCCCATACGCCTTTAACTTCTGGACATTTGATATCGCGCTAAGCCTCGTTATACCATTTGTGCTCCTTATAGCATCAAAGGGCCGGAGGATAGGCATGATGGCCACGGCCTCGGCAATGATGCTCGTGGGGATATTCTTCATGCGCTTTGACATGCTCGTCTTCGGGCAGACCATAGCCGGCTTTCAGTCAATGGGCGTGAACGAATACAAAGACTTTCTCTTATATACACCTTCGTTTCACGAAATAACCATCGTACTGGGCACTCTTGGCACGGTTGTTCTTGCATTCCTGGTTGGCGAGAAAGTGCTTAACGGGCACAAGGAAACCTCTAATTCCGCTACGGAGGCAGACAAATGAACTTCATGAGGATCGACCTGGACAGGCTCAAGCCGGAGGAAGTGGACACTGTAACCCCTATGGAGCGGAGGACTTTTCTTAAGCTCGGGCTTGCGGTCACGGGCGTGTATGCCGGCGGAAAAATACTCTCACTGGTATCGAATATTGGTACGGCAGAGGCGATAAATTTTGACCCGGGCATGAAGTATCCCTATAGACCTCACTATTCCATGCTTATTCGCCAAGACCGTTGTATTGACTGCGAGCGCTGCCTGGAGGCATGTGCCAGAACCAATAACGTGCCTGAGCACGGATATAGGACGAACATACTTGAGAAACGCTCCCCAGAGGCCATCGGCCAGAAGAGGGAGTTCATCCCGGTTCTCTGCAACCACTGCAACAACCCGCCATGCGTCAGGGCCTGCCCCACTAGCGCCACATACAAGGACGAGGAAACAGGCATAGTGAGGATGCGTCCAGAGAGATGTATAGGATGTAAAACCTGCATGCTTGCCTGCCCATATAACGCAAGGTACCTAAGGGGCCGTATTGTTGACAAGTGCGACTTCTGCTATGAGGCAAGGCTCTCAAAGGGCATGGAACTCACGGCTTGCGCTGAGGCCTGTCCCGCGGATGTAAGGATATTCGGCTCCATGTCAGACAAGGAAAGCAGGATCTACCGGATGGTGCACCAGCTACAGAAGCCCGTGTGGGTGTTGAGGGCGGAAACAGGAACTGAACCATTTGTCTTTTACATGAAAGGTTAATACGAGGTGTTAAAAATGAGAAAACTACTTCTGCTATTACTGGCCGCGGGCCTGCTTGCCCTTGCAGCCGGCGGCGCCACCCCCTCAGCCAGTGAGGGAGTCTTTCACGGGGGCGACGTGATCTACACGGAGCCGGTCAAGTCGGTTATCTTCAGCCACGCGATACACGTTGAGGAGATCGGCTTGAGCTGCCAGATGTGCCACCCGGACCTCTTTATGATGTCAAACCTCCAGGCACAGGAAAACGATGACTTCATAATGCAGTCTCTGTACGACGGCAAGTACTGCGGGGCGTGCCACGACGGCTCATGGGCATTCGCCTCGGACACCCAGTGCGCAAGGTGCCATATCGGGGTCAAGGGCTTTGAGGCCCTGAGCGGAATGGGAGAGGAAGATACTGATAAAAACCACTAGAAATTTCAGACAGAGGCAGTCTGTGACCAAATGGGGGAGCTTGTCAGCTTCCCCATTCTTATAATATATTTATTCTTTAACAGCGGTCTACTCGTTGGATATATCCAGCTTCTTCATCTTCCTGTACAGGGTCGCAAGGTCTATACTGAGAGCCCTGGCCGTAGAGTCCTTGTTCCAGTTGTTCTTTAAGAGGGCCTCCATTATGACCTTCTTCTCGTAGAACACCAGAGAACCCTTAAGGGAGCCGTCCTCCCTGCCCGAGGACGAGACCATGAACTTCTCGCCAGGCAGGTCGTCTACTGTTATGGTATCCGTAGAACAGAGCACCACAGCCCTCTCAAGCATGTTGGCAAGCTCCCTCACGTTTCCGGGCCACCCGTACCCGGAGAGCGCCTCCATTGCGCCAACGTCCACGCCCTTGATGCTTGCGTCGTGCTTGAGGTTGAAAACGTCGAGAAAATGCATTACGAGCATGGGGATGTCCTCCCTGCGCTCTCTGAGCGGAGGGATCGTAAACTCTATTACGTTGAGCCTGTAGTACAGGTCCTCCCTGAACTCGCCGTTTTTCAACGACTCCTCGATCTTTTTATTAGTAGCCGCGATAATGCGTATGTCCACGTTTATGGGGCGAACGTCTCCAAGGCGCAGCACCTCGCCATGCTCCAGCACCTTCAGGAGCTTTGACTGGAGCATGACCGGCATATCGCCTATCTCGTCAAGGAACAACGTGCCCCCATCCGCGGAGGCTATGAGCCCCACCTTGTCCGAGTTGGCTCCGGTGAACGCTCCCTTTTTATATCCGAACAGTTCGCTCTCAAGCAGGGTATCGGGTATGGCAGAGCAGTTTATGGACAAAAAAGGCCTTTCGGCCCTTGGGCTGTTGCTGTGGATTATCTCGGCGATCACGCCCTTGCCCGTGCCGCTCTCGCCAAGGATGAGGATATTGCTCTTTGTGGGTATCACCTTCTCGAGCATCTGGAACATCTCCCTTACCTGCGGGGAGTTGCCGACAAAACGGTTGTCAGAGACCCTGTTGCTGATCTCCCTCCGAAGCAGTTCGTTCTCGCGCATCAGGTTGCGGTAGTCCAGCAGGCGCCTGATGCTCATCTTCACGTCGTCGTTCACGAAGGGCTTTACAATATAGTCCTCAGCCCCCTTTTTCATGGCCTCAACCGCGTTATCGACCGAGGCAAAGGCGGTCATTATTATGAAGATGGTGGAGGGGTCCATGCCCTTTATCTTCTCAAGCAGCTCAATGCCGTCCATGCCCTCCATGCGGAGGTCCGAAAGCACCAGGTCGTAGTGCTTCTTCTGAAACTTCCGAAGGGCGTCCTCACCGCTTGATACGGTCTCGACGCTATAACCCTCGCTGCTCAGTATGAACTCAAGGGCACGGCAGATGTCGCGTTCGTCGTCTACGACAAGTATCCTGTTCTTCTTGGCTTTCGTGTTAGCTTTCATGTGCTGGCAACCTCACGTTAAAAGTAGTCCCCTTCCCCACCTGACTGGTTACGGCAATGTCCCCTCCAAAGCCCTTGGCAATACTGTGGCTGACCGCAAGGCCCAGCCCGGTCCCGGTCTGCTTGGTCGTAAAGAAGGGCTCAAAGACGTGCTTTATGTTCTCGGCGCTGATGCCAGGTCCGGAGTCGGCGAATAATATATGCACCTCCATTGCTGAACGCTCCGCTTGTGAACGCTCGGCACTTATCCTGAGCTCTCCGCCCTCGCCCATGGCATCCGCGGCGTTCAGTATGAGGTTGGTTATTATCTGTATCATCTGCCCCCCATTGACATTTACCTCGGGGATGTCCTCGGGGATGATAACTTCAATGTTTATATTCTTTGTCCTGCGGTCGTACTTTACGAGCTCCACCGTTGAGCTTACCAGGTCCCCGACGTTGTGCGCGCGCACGTCGTCGTCCTTGGAGCGCGAGAAGGCGGACATCTTCCTCAGTATCGTCTCTATCCGCTTTATGTGCTTGGATATGGTATCAAGCGCCTCTCCCGCAAAATCGTCGAACTTCATGTCCATCAGTATCTGCACGTACGAGGAGATGGACGTAAGGGGGTTTCCAATCTCGTGGGAAACACCCGCAGAGAGCCTTGAGAGAGCAGCCAGTTTGTCTGACTGGATCATCTGGTCTTCGGCCCTCTTGAGCTCTGTTATGTCCTGCAAGAGCAGCAGCCTCTGGGTCGAGCCGTCAGGCATGTGAAAAGGCGAGAGCGTTATCTGGAAGGTGCCTGACTTCTTGCCGAGCTCCAGGGTGGCCGTCTCCTGGATATGCCCGTCTTGCACTATGGCCTCAAGCGTCTCCGAGGAGGCTGTGGCGGGGTCATAGATGTCCGTTATTTTTATTTTATCTCCTGATCCGCTTCCCAGCCAGTCCTGCATCACCTTGTTTGTCCATGTGCAGGAGCCCTCCTCGTCGAATATGCATATGCCCGCGGAGATGGTCCCAATGACCGCGTCGAGCTTTTCCTTCTCGCTCTTTAATTCCTTTGTGCGTTCATTTACCACTTCCTCCAGCGTTGTGGCATACTCCTTGAGCTTGTCCGCGTATGTGGCCTTTGCCTCGGCGCGCAGGCGCTGGCGGTTTATCATTATCATTATAAAAGCCACCGCGATGGTCGCGATGAATATGGTGATAACAAGAAGCGACTGGAGGCGCATGCTGTTTTTCATGCTGGCGGTGACCTCGGAGTGAGGGATCGAGACACTGACTATCCACCCGATCTGGGAGGAGCGGGCGAATGCCAGAAGCTTGTCCTCGCCATATGGGGCCACATAGGAGCTAAAACCCACGTCCGGGGACTCAAGTATCTGGCGCTCCGCGTTAAAAGATATGTGGCACTCAAAGCACTCCTGGCTTGGGGTGCGGATGTTCCTGCCCACCATCTCCGGCATGGTGGGGTGGTAGATAAGCGTGCCCTCTTCGTCCATGACCCAGGCGTGCCCGCGCTCTCCAGCCCTTATGGGCGCGATGAACTTCTTGTTGAAGTCGTCAATGTTGATTATCATCATAATGGCTCCAAGCAGGTCGCTGCGGTGCCTGATAGGGGTAATCACCTTAAGTTCCAGGAGGTTGTCCCCGCCCGGGAGCATGTTGACCTGGGAGGGCGGAAGGTCGCCGGAGCCCGCATAGAGCTCCTGGTCCTCATCGCTCATGGAATACGCCTCATTAGTGGAAAGGAGCACAGAGCCGCGGGTATCGAAAATCACGATATCGATCCTTATATCCTCATTTAACTCCTCAAAGGCGTACTGCACGAAATCATCAAGACCTCCCTTGTCAAGGCCGCGCTCGGAGAGTAGCCCCGCAAGGGATACGACCTCTTTCTTCAGGTGTTCCATCGTGCTGTCGATGGACAGGACTATGGTCTTTGCTATGATTATCTGCTGGGCGTTTATCTGGGAGGCCATCTCGGCCTCGTAGCTCTGGTAGAAGAAAAGGTTCAGCAAGACGATGATGCTGACCACAAGGAGCAGGAGGCTTATCATCATGACCTTGAACCTCATGCCCCCAGAAGTAAGAGTTCCCTGTGATATATTCTCTTTGCGGTCCATTGAGTATTACCTACCAATTATACCACACCATATAGCGCACCGAAACTCAGTCAAATTAGGGGTTGAGTGAGCCGTGCCGACTCTTGTATGCTTTGAGTATGAAAGCATGTAAAGTGTTGTTCACATTTACCGCGTCAACAGTTATTTACACTCTCATCCTGTTGGGGGCAGCTCGCGCCGGGACGGACGAGATGATCCTGCTGAAGGGCGAACAGGCAGCTGTCTACCACCCCAAGGGGATCGAGCAGGACGCCGCTATTGTGATCGAGATTCTGGAAGAGACGGCCCTTGAGATAAAGCAGGAACTTGGTTACTCTCTTGATTACGCCCCGGCCATTGTGCTCATTACTGACAAGAGCGCTTTTCGGGAAGCCACGGGCAGCAGGCACATAAGCGCATACGCCATATCCGATAAGGGCCTTATTGTAATGGACTACACACGAGTGCTCACAAAACCCTTTACCCTTAAAGGAACACTCAAGCACGAACTTGTGCACCTGGTGCTGGGCAATAACCTTAAGACCCAAATACCAAAATGGCTCAACGAAGGGGTGGCGCAGCTTGTGGCCGGCGGGCCGGCGGAGATATTGCTGAGCCGCAACACGAGCATGCTGAGCGGTGCCGTGCTCTCGGACAGGCTGATACCGCTTGGCAACATTGAAAGCTCTTTCCCGCGCCCGAGGCGAGGCATGGTGCTGGCCTATGAGGAAAGCCTGAGCTTCGTAAGGTTTATCGAGGCGGAGTTCGGCAAGGGCAC
>SDBT01009014.1_pt1 | contig 16217 bp, 13 predicted proteins | sample 2277101 | NCBI WGS metagenome assembly SDBT01 (sample SAMN10404973, study PRJNA504765) | marine sediment metagenome | isolation source: marine sediment core GS10_PC15, 103 cmbsf | place: Arctic Ocean: Southern Knipovich Ridge | collected 2010 | reverse complement strand
TAGAGAGCGATTGAAACAGCTCCAATCCCTGCAGGAGCCGGATCATGTCCTCTGTCGTCAGCTCTTTTTTGCTCACGCTGAAGAGGGTACAACCGACCGCGCCGGGGGGTCAACAGTGTACCGGGCTCTGTACTCGACGCCGTATATCGGCAGCGGTCCTCCTGTCCAAAAACACGTCAATAGAATTGACCTGAACCGGATAAGTCCTATATGTCAGGGGATCTGTCGTGTATCAGATATACTTTCTCCCCTGCTTTATTATTCGAAAACTCTATCAGCTGCTGCCTAACAAACCCTCCAGATGACTCTAGATAAATTGAGCCCACGTGAGACTCTTTCAGTATCTTGGAGATCGTTTTCTTTGGGAGTGCCATGTCAAAGATGATCTGTTGACAGTCTACAAAACCAAAGAAGACAAGATCTATTTTGCCAGACTTGGTACACACGAAGTAGTTTTCGATTAACATTTATATTGCCCGTTTCCCGGGACCTCTAGGTCTCCTTGGAAACCACAACCCTGCAAGAATCGAGGGATACCGGCGTATTCGGGTAGTTCTGGAACCGGCTTAATCGCCTGCTGACGCCGTAAGGCTCCGCAGACCATAGGCGATGCTCCCAAGCTGGCCGCAGGCCCCGGCCACGCCCCTGCCCCGGCTCCGCCGGAGTGTCACTGCGATACGCTTTTGCTTCAGGATTTGACGAAAATGATCCAACCGTGCCGCGGTTGGTTCCGAATAGGGCAGCCCGGCACTGGGGTTAAAAGAAATGAGATTGACCATTACCTGCAAAGACTTTTCTCCGCCCGCGGGCCGGATAAAGTCCAGCAGCAGCTTTAGATCCTGCTCCCGATCGTTAACCCCCTTCAAGAGCACCATCTCCAGGGTAATCCGTCTTCCAGTTGCCCGCTGATAATCCAGCAGCGCCTCCCTCAAACGCGGGAGAGGATTGGCACGGGCTGCCGGCATCAGCCGGGCGCGTAAAAGAGGGTCCGCTGTAACCAAAGAAATGGCCAGGCGTATCGCCGGTCCCTCGGCGGTAAATCGCCTGAGACCCTCGACAAGGCCGCAGGTGGAGAGCGTGATCCGTCTAAGGCTGAAGGCTCCCTGATAGCACATGACCCGCACCGCTTTCTGCAGATCGTCCAGGTTGCAGAGCGGCTCCCCCATGCCCATGAAAACCACATTCGAGACAGGTTTTCCCAAGGCCTGAATGATCAGGAACTGGTCCACAATCTCGTCGGCCCGCAGGTTGCGCCGGAGCCCCATCTGAGCGGTTCGGCAGAAGCTGCAGCCCATTCCGCAGCCGGCCTGAGTAGACAGGCAGGCGGTCTGTCGCCCCGACCGGTCTCCCAGCCGGACAGCCTCCACGAAAATGTCGTCCCGGGTTCTGAGAACGACCTTGACATCCTTGTCTGTTTGCGTTTCCTCGACGCGCAGGCTCACGAGTTGTGTCCGGGCTTTGAGCTGCTCCCTCAAAATTCCGGGAAGATCGCTCATGCCGTCAAAATCGAATACCAACCTCTGGTGCAGCCAGCTAAAGATCTGCCGGCCGCGGTAGGGAGGTTTTAGATGCAGTTGTTCTGTGAGCTCCTCGGGAAGTAGGCTTGAGATGGGGAGCATAGCCCGCTGTCAAGCTTTCAGCTTCTTCAACATTACACTGACCGAGACATTCCTTCCGCCCTTGTGGGTGAACCGGGTCAGTATATCCAGGGCCTGCTGCTTGTTCCCCAATTCAACATGACACTCGGCCACCTCGACCACCAGGCGATGGTTCCTGGGATTCTGCACCAGCAGCCCGGTAAGCGCCTCGATTGCATCCTGATAATTACCCCTGCTCTTATGGATCATAGCCAGGCCGATTACCGCGTACATGTCGTACTCGATATCCAGAGCACTCTGGTAGTACTTTTCCGCCTGTTCCAGCCGGTCCAGGTTGCGGTAGGCATCGCCCGCCCGGGTCATGATTACCTTGTTTTGCGGATCGAAATCGAGGATGGCCTTCCAGGCCTTTAGGGACTCTTCGTGCCGGTTCATGCCCCGGTAGCAGTCGGCTATCCCGAACAGAGCGTAAAAATTGTTGTCCTCCAACTCGAGGGCCCGCTCAAAATAGGGAAGCCCTTCGGGAAAGCTTTTAAGCTTTCGATAGCAGTTACCCAGGGAGGTGAGCACTTTGATGTTTCCCGGGTTTGCTTCGAGCATTTGTTCCCAGTAAACTGTTGCCTCCGGAAAAGCCTTGAAGTCAAAGTGCAGGTGACCCAGCCCGTTCAGGGCATAGGAGTTGTACGGTTCGATTTCCAGTACCATGTTGTATATCTCTTTGGAACGTTTGAACTCTTTGATCTTACGGTAGGCGTCGGCAATGCGGGTGAGCACGGTAACATCCTGGTCTTCCTGAACCAGGTACTGCTCCCAGATCTCGATCGCCTTATGGTACTGCTGGAGTGCTCGGTAGCAGTCAGCCAGTCCGATAAGAGCGTATTTGTTGCCACAGGAATTGCTTAAGCATTCCTGGTAATACTCAATTGCCCGGTCGGTTTCTCCCTGCTTTCTGGAGACTTCGCCTAATCCTACCAGGGCGTAGCTGTTTGTTTGGTCAAGCGTCAGAATCCGCTTGAAATAACTGCGGGCATCGCTCAGCCTGCCTTGTCTAAGGCAGCTGTACCCCGCTTTGGACAGTTCTGCTGCCTGAATGTTGGTGGGATTCCCCTGTTCGCGTCTATCACCACCAGCCATTTTGGGATCTGAATTCGTCACCTACTCCTCCTCCAGCCAATGTTTAACGATACTCACCATTTTTTCCATCATGCTTTCAACCTTTTTAGGGTAGGGAGCAAGCCAATACATCCGGAACGCCTCCAGGTGCATCTCTTTCTCGATATAATAATCTCCCAGACGAATCAGTCCGTCCGAATAACCGGTGGTAAGAAAGATCTTCTTGGCCTGCTCGTACTGCTTTGCATTAAAAAGCTCGTTTCCCTTGCGGATGAGGGCAACTTTTTTTTCCCCGGGCAGATCGACGGTCCTGCTCTCGGAAATCTTGAGAAAACCCTCCCGGGGTATCTTCTTTAAGGCTTCGTCCCCTTTTGCCATAGTTAGCCGCTGATGGTACCCTTTGTAGACATGCTTTGATCCAGACCGGACCGCTCATAGGCCTGGCGGAGCGCCCTGCCCAGCGCCTTGAAAAGCGCCTCGCTTAAGTGGTGGCTGTTGTTCCCATAGCGAAGCTCGGCATGCAGATTAATCCTGGCCCGATTGGCCAGGGCATCGTCCATGGCAACCACCGCATGACCAAAGCGCTGCACCGCTCCCTGCTCCTGGACCGTTCGGCCTAATACCTCTCCCAGTACCAGGCCGGTATCTTCAACTAAGTGATGGGCATCTACCTCGAGATCTCCCTTAGCCTTGACCCTCAAGCTGAACCGGCCATGAAAAGCCATTGCGCCCAGAAGATGGTCAAGAAAGGGGATGCTTGAGTCGATGTCGCTCTGACCCGGCTGGTCCAGGTCAAGCTCGACTTGCACCGCTGTTTCTTTCGTGTTTCGTGTATAGGAGACAAATCTTGACACTTTTTACCCTTTTAGACAGCTTAGTATAGTGTAAAGGATATTTCAAGAATCGGCGGGTAAGTCCGGTAAATATAAGCGAAAACCTATTCCCGTTCCCCCAGCAGGGTCTTGAGCTGTCTGATCTCGGAGACAAGGGTGCCCCGGTCCATGTTCTGAAAGCGCTTGGGCACCATTTCCCGGCTGGTACACTCCAACACAGCCACCAGGTTCTGCAGCTCGATTTCGTGCGGGTAAGCCGGAGGGATAAAATCACGGATCGTCTCTTCCAGGTCGTTTTTGGTGATAAACACGTGGTTGTTCATGGCCGACAGCAGCTTGGCACGGATCAGGATCGACTCCAGGTCGGCCCCGGAAAAATCGAAGCGGTGGCGCTTGAACAGGTCAACAATATTCCCCTTCTGGACTTTCAAACTCAGCTTGCGCACCAGGATAAGAAACAGGGCCTGCTTCTCTTCCATGGTTTCCGGATAGAAGAGGGACAGATGTTCCTCCGCCCGGCCCTGACGCTTCAAGTCGATGGGCAGCAGGTCTGGTCGGCAGGTAATCAGGAACCAGATGATCTTGCCCCGGTACTCGGTGTTGCCCATGAATGAGGCGATTTGCGCAAAAATCCGGTTACTGGTACCGGAGTCGCCCTCCTGGTTCCGGTTGCCGAGAAACGCGTCGGCCTCGTCGATCATGACACCCACCGGAGCCATGGCTTTAAGGATACTAAGGGTTTTTTCCAGGTTGGCTTCGGTTACACCCTGCCATTTGGATCGGAAATTCTTGAACTTGACGATGGGGATGCCGATTTCACCGGCAAAGGCTGTGATCATAAAAGATTTTCCGGTCCCTACCGGTCCGGAAATAAGATAGCCCATGGGCAGGACATCGAGCCGTCCCATTTTAATCGCCTTGGCGGCGCTTTTGAAACGCTTCTTGACAAAATTGTGCCCGGATACCATGGAGAGGTCAAACTCCGATTCGATGAACTCCAACAGACCGATCGCCTCGGTCTCGATCATCTCTTTCTTTTTCTGGCGCAGATACTCCATGTTGATTTCCCGATCCTCCTGGTAGGACTCGGCTGCCAGCTGATTGATATTGACCAGGTTGAGGCCGCTGGTAATCCGGGCCACATGCCCGGGTGTAAGCCCCTCGTCCAAAAGCAGTCTCTCCCTGCGATCTACAAAGTTCAAAAAACGTTCCCGTACCTTTTCGTCGGGCAAAGGTATACTCACCTTGATGGTGCTGGGCGAGCGGACGATCTTGAGGTTCAAATCGGCCAGGTTCTCGGTGAGCAGGATGATGGAGATGTCCCCCTCGGTGAATATAGGGTCGTTGGCCCAACGATTAAGCGTAACCAGGCAGTAACGGTCCTCGTCGGTGTAGCGGGAAATATCGGTATTCGGCAGGATCGTCTCCGAGTAGTCGACGATTAAGACGATCCGGCGACGCTCCGAAATATTCTGATAGAAATACTTTTCCAGGGAGTGAAAAGCGTCCATTGGATCCCTGGAGAGCAGTTTTTCGCTGTCGCCGTTGGCCAAACACTGAAGATACTCGTTCTTCATCTTCGGAGTACAGAAACTGACACCGGAAGATCGGTCGTAGAAAACGATGATGTCCCGGTTGCCGAACAGGACTTCGGCGATGTAGTCCTGGATCTTGACGAAGTTGAACTCATCGTCGTTCATCTGATGGGGTAGAAAATCCCGAATGTTTCCGTGAACAATGTAGAGATTGGCTGTCTTAGAGCAGTACTTGTAGGCCAGATCCTGGGCCCAGGCGGGTAAAATTCGAATAAACGGCAGGCTTTTGAGAATTAGTTGTTCGGCCATGTCCCCTCCCAGAGAATGCCAGATAATACTAACAAGAAAAAGTATAGATGATGATGCTCCATGGGTCAAGTGAGAATTTCAGTGCATCGCCAACCACCAGACTAAGCCGGCGGATATTAGATCAAATTCTTGTTTTTGGCCTCGTCCATGAGACGGGCATTCCAGTGATTTCGCTTCAGGAAACCCCCACGCACTTGAGAATCCTCGATGCGGCTGGCACGCTGCTGGAGCAGCTTCAAGGCCTTGCTCCACACAGTCAGGCTGTCGTCCATCTCGCGCCGGTGCTCCTCGGGTAGGCTGCTGGCGTAAAAAAATTGATAGGTACACAGATAGGGATCAACCTGGGGTATCCGTTTGCCCCGTGTAATGGTGTACAGGATTTCCACGGCACTCTCGATACGCCCCTCGAGCCCCCAGAGATAGGCCTGAAAGGTCTTGATCAACCGTTTCAGCAGAGAACGGTCTTGCAGCAGTACGAAGCAGTGCCCCTCCAGCAGGGAGAAGCCGTCTGTCCAGAACACCCGCTCCCCTGGGTATCGATTTCGCCAAACGTCCTGGCTCTCCCCCACCTGCGAGTGAGCCCGGTCTATCCATTCCACCGCTTTCCCGAAGTTGCCGGCAAAATAATGCGCCTCGGCCAGAAAAAAGCTCTGCTCGCTGCACACATCCAGGCAGGAAAGAAGCGCCAGGGCGCCTTTCGTCTGGCCCAGATAGGCCTGGCTCCTGCCCAACCAGGCGTATATTACCATACGTGCTTCGGGGCAGGGGTAGAGCCGTTCGCAAGCCAGGCCGGTCAGAAAGTCATTCATTGCCTCATGATAGAGCCCTAATTCAAAATGAACCCTACCTTCCACAAAACGCAGATACAGCTCCCATTCCCTGCACTTGGCGGAGGAGGCCTGCCGAACCCCTTCCTCTGCTTCTGCCAGGGCCAGAGAGAGGTTGCCCGTCAAAAAAAGGGCTACTGCCCGGCAGGAACGGACCCGGATATCCTCCAGGAGCTCCGAGCTCCCGTCCGCCAGACTGAAACCGAAATACTCCAGAGCCTCATCGAGCTTTCCTTCTGCCAGGAGAATCGAGCCCAACTCGGTACTGGCTCGCTGCTCTCCTCCCGAGAAGCCGGCGGTCTGGTACTGGATCTGGGCCTTTTTAGCCCAATCCAAAGCCAGATCGATCTCCCCATCCATTTTGCTAAAATGCGACAGCTGCAAGAGTAGATCTCCTTGCTGTACTCGTTGATCAAATTCGTCGATCAGATCTGCCGCCTGAGAGTAGAGTCCCTCTGCCGCAGACATATCTCCCTGGAGCAGGGCCTGCCTCATCTTTACGGCAGTCAGCAGCAGGGCCAATGTTCGACCCAACTCGGGACCCACATCGGTAAAAAACCGTTTCTCCCGCTTCAGAAGAATTTTAACCCCTTCGAAATCGAGCTCGTCCAATTTGCGTTTGAACACTTGGTTCAAAACGTCGAGGGCGATCTCCTTGTGCCGGGTGCGGATAAGGAGAAATAAAAGCAGAACCGTGTTGGAAAAGCTGCCTTCCCTCCAAACCCCAATCAAGTATTCGACAAATCGGTCCTCCAGGTCCGGATCATCTTTCAACACCCGTTTGCGAAGTCTATTTCTCAGGGCGGGAAAGAGCGGGACCCAGCCACCCTCTCTGTGAATCAGGCCATGGTCAGCAAGCTCCCCAATTGCACTTTGTACCTGTTCCGCACTCATGCCCAGACTGAGAAGAAAGCTGTTCAAGCCCTGACAATCGAGAATTCCAGCCTGCAGGTATATAATATAGAGAACTTGCTGCAGCTCCGTCCTGAGGCTGGTTACCAGATACCAGCTCAACGACAACGGGTGAGTTGGAAATTCGACAGATTGAAGCCCTAAAACCGGAGGTTCCTTACCCAAAAGGTGGTTGTCTGCAGAGTCTTTGACCTGAGGTTCCTTGACCTGCGGTTCTTGGTCCTGCGGTTCGTTATCCCCCTGGTTCGAGATCGCAACTTTGTCGGTGGCGACAGTCCAGGAACCATCCACCTGGCTCAAGAAACCCTTATATTCCAGGAAGCTGAAGGCATGACTAAGGTGGATCAACCGGCCCCTGGATACACTGCGCAATTTGCGGCAATCCTCACGGATCAGTTTTAGACCGGGATACATGCTGGCAGCGAGGCGGGCCACTTTCTTAACTGATAGAGGATGCAATTCAATCTTTTCGAGGCCTGACCTTTCCAGGCCGTCGGGCAGCGTGGGGCCGGAAGAAGTGAAGATGGGAATAAAATCCGGGCGATAAGCAAAATCCTCCAGCAGCCGCCGCACGAAGTCGATGGTTTTCGGATGGTAGGTTTCCACATCCTCACAGATCAGGAGAGCGGGTAAACAATTCTGGGCCATCATCCTAAAAAAGGCACTCAAATAGAGCTGGTAAGCGAGATACATGTCTTCACACAGATGATCCGGGCAGACTCCGCCGGCCGGCCAATGGTGATTATTTTGTCTGGCAGCCGCCTGTTCGTCATCTATATACAGGTCTTTATAAGGATTGGAGACGAACAGGGGCTTCATACTCTTGAGGAGGTTCCCCGTCTCATTCCAGGGTCCCAACTCGTGACCGGCCAGATAGCGGGATACTTCGGGCAGGAATCGATTGTCTACACCATTCAACAGGGGATGGACCACAGACCGCCGTCGGAACAGGGTGTATAATCGCGGTACCGTTGGCACGGCGGAACGGCCGATAAGACGCTCCCGAACCGCATCGACGAGCAACTTCCTCTCAGAAGTGGTGGCACCAAAAAGCAGGACCCCGGACAAGGCCGGGTCCGCTCGCAGGCCGGCCCCGCCGGCGTTTCCCCGCTCTAATCCCAGATACTGCTCGTTGACCGCCTTGACGATCAGTTTCACCAGAGGTTCATGATTCCAGATCCGGTTCTTCACCGCCGGAATACCCCGTTCGGGTTCAACTCTCCTCAGCAGGCGCCAGAAAGCACCAGCCTGCTCAACCTGGACAAACTTGGAGAAAAAAACCCGGGCAGCAGCATCCAGCCAAATCCGGTTTTCCTCCTGGGTCGCCAACCGCATTTCCTGCACTATATTCCCCGGAGATCCTGGGGCAGGCGTCCCGGCAGTCGGCAAGTCTGCCGTCGATGCCCCGACCGCTGGGTACTCCGAAAAGCTCAGAAACAGGTTATACCCGTACAGTTCGTCTTCGAGAAGGTCGAACTCTTTACAGAGTTGAAAAACGAGTTCGATTACCTGCTCGGGGCGGCAGGCGCTGCGGCGGCCGGCGCCCCGGTCAAGCTGTTCATTATGTTCAAAAGCAAAAAGAAAAGTATCGTCCCGTTTTTGCAGTGAGATAAACCCGGCCACAAGCTTCTCTGCAGATTTAGCCGCCGCTTCTACGGTGTCTCTAATCCTCGCGGCCAGCTCTTGGTTTATCTTCTGCAGTTGGGTATAATAATAAATCACTACAGTCAGATACAGCATAGGGAAATTAAACAACAATTCGTATTGTTTTTCAAAGGTATAAACATCATAAATGGGCAACTACCTGGTCTATAAAGACAAAAAAAGCCAACAGTTGTGCCTGAAGATCCATCCTGAAGCGGATTTTCGGGAAATTCTTAATATTGTCAACGCCATCACCTTTCCTGATACTCTGGACAATGAAGAAAACATCAAGTATGCCACCCTGGAACTGATCAACAATTCCCTTAGAGCGCATCGGGAAAAGCGGGAGGCACGAAAAATCATTATCCACTTCCGCACAAAAAGTGAAACCTTTGATATCAGCATCAGAGACTATGGTGGGGGTTTTGACCCCGCACGGCTTCCCTACGATCTGAACTCAAATCACGAGCTAATTGATCATACGGGACCCGAATTTCAGGAATATCAGAAAAAACACAACTATAAACGTTTTGGAATGGGTTTGCTGCTGGCCAAGAAAACTTTTTCCTACTTCAACTTGAGTTTCTTTGACCGGCACGAGCAGCCCATCTCGTGGGAGCCAGGCCAGGTCTATGGTACCATGATCGACCTGGGAACAGGAGACAGCTAAAACATGTCTGGTGAAAAAAGACGAGAAAAGAGAAACATGACCTTTGCCAAGGTTGTTCTGGTCAAGGATAACAGCCCCGGTTATCTGCGCGATATTAGCAAGAGTGGCTGCTATATCGCTCTGCTCAAGCCGGCTGTCGTCGAAAAACAGGATATCCTGGAGCTTATCATCATCCCCGGCGATGAAATCGGTATCCAGTATTTCAAGCTTAACCTGGAAGTCCTCTGGATTCGCACCGAATCCCTCTACTTCTGCCTCGGTGGAAAGGTCAGCGCCCTTCCAGGCCCGGAAAACAAAGAGCGGCTTGAACAACTCATCCGTTACTATGCAATAATCCCTCAAAATGGCGTAGCCTTCGATACGCCTGAGGCCTGAAATAAAACGTCTGCCCGGTAACTACCAGTGGTCGTAGGAGGCGATACGCCCTAAAGATTTGCGTTGGCAAGGCTCCGGGGATTCATCGGCCCGGCCGATCAAGAGGAGGAGGGGGATCCGCATCAAATAGGGCACACTGAGGATGTCCCTCAACGCCGGCTCATCGAAGGTGGTAACGCAACAGGTACCCAGGCCTTCTTTTACCGCCTGCAGCATCATAAAAGAGGTTGCAATGCTCAGATCAATGGGATAGGCCAGATGCTTGTTCGGCATCCGATATTCGATATTGGTTGTACATACGGCGATGATCACCGGGGCCTGGGCGACATGTTCCTGGCCATAGGCGGCCTCTGTGACCCGATCTCGGACTATTTTTTTCTGGATTACGATGAAACGCCACTCCTGGCGGTTCTTGGCGGACGGCGCCAGCCTCCCGGCCTCGAGCACACGCTCAATGATATCTTTTTTTACCGGGTCCGGTTTAAATTTGCGGATACTTTTTCGTAAAAAGATTTCAGTCAGTATACCTTCCATCTCACCGAGTTATAATAAAATAAAAAACATAATATTGCAATGCTTTTTTCACTCCACTATGATTACAATTAATGTTTGCTCGCCGCTGTTTTTTACCGGTTATCCTGCTGCTTCTGCCGCTCTGTGTCTACGGACAGCGAGCGGACCCGAATCAGGTCATGGCCGATCTTCGGGCCATTCAAAAACTCTACCCGCGGACCGAAGGCTCTCAGGCTGAAGGCGAGCTTCTCCAATTTATCGAGCAGCGCCTGGAACAGCTGCAGATCCCTCACCGGCGTTTTGATTTCCTCGAATCAGACCTGACCCACTCCTTTTCCACCTGCCTGGAAGCGACCATATCCGGAAAAGTGCCCGACACCCTGATCCTGGCCGTCCCCTTGAACCACCCGCTCTCTGCCGAACCGAACCAGGATGGATCGATCAACATCGCCCTGGCCCTCAACATCCTGGAACAGTTACGGGTCCAACCGCCGCCGCTCACCGTCAGGGTCCTTTTCCTGGGAGCCGAGTATGGAAAAGAGCCGGAATACCCCATGGGCAGCCGCCTGTTCTTAAGAGATTTCTTTCCGGAGCACCGGGTTATCGCCCTCTACCTCAACTTCAAAGGCATTCCCTCCCGTTTATTCATCCGCGGCGGCGGCCGGGGTGTCGAAGCACCTTACTGGCTGATCGATCGCTGTACGAAATCTCTACGTAAAGCGGAGATCTATTTCCTGCTAAGAGGAAACGAGAACCAGATATTCCGGATCGGTCTGACTTCCGAAAAGACCATCATCGAACCCTTTCTCCAGGCCGGCTATCCTGCCCTTAGCCTGGAAGGGGAGTACCGCGGCCGGCCGGACCAGGCGGCCTGGATCTTCTCGTTCAGCCTCTTTTTCAACGGATTTGTAAACGCTTTTTCCGATGGTATCCCCGAGACCTGGGACAGGCATTACCTGTTCTTTCAAATGCGGGAATTCTACTTCAGTGTGCCGGAAAAGGTATACATCACCGCCCTGATCCTTATTCTGGCAGTATCCCTGCTCTACAGTCTTATCTACTCACAAAGATTGCGAAAATATATCCGCACCCTGTACAGGAACTTCTGGAGCATCCCCGTTTTTTTCGGAATCAGCTTCCTGCTGCTCTTCGCGGCCAGCTGGGCCCTGGAAGGCATTCTTAAGCTACGCAATATAGTTGACCTTTGGACCGCTTTTCCGCTGCTTTTTTTAAGCTTCAAGCTGATCCTGCCCTTCCTGGTCCTGATGATCTTTTATCGGGGCCTCCGGCGTATACCCTTTACCCGCAACGGAAGTTTCTATTCTGCCGCCAGCCTGCTCTTTCTTCTGGTGGATATCGTGATCCTGGCCATCATTAATATTTCTTTCACCTATTATTTCTTATGGGCTTATATCTTTGCCCTGTTCTTTTCGATTACCCGCCGCAAGACCCTCAAGGTGCTCTTCTTTTTAGTCTCACCCTATTGGATTTTGAAAATAATCGTGGAGCTCTTTACACTGCCCCGGTTAGCTTTCTGCCAGGTGCTGCTTTTTTCCAAACTCTGGGGAAATGTCCTGCTGGCTCTGGTATTTCTGCCCTTTCTCCTGATGTTTCTCCGCCTAAGGCTGATCCTACCCCCGATCCGAAGGATGCGGGTAAAAACCCGGCATTTGGCCGGCCTGCTGATCGTTCTGGTTCTACTGGTCGGTCATTTGGCGCTGTTTATGATCTACTCCCCCTACGGGGGAAAGGAAAAGCAACAGATCGTTGCCCGTTACCTGGTCGACAGGATAGCTAAAGAAAGTACCCTCAGCTTGAACAGCCCGGCGGCACTGGGACATTTGCGTATCTGGGATACAGAAAATCTGGTCACCATCGATTCAAGATCCAGATCCTACGTCCTCCCCCTGCCTGAGATACCTGAGTTACTGCAGAGCTCGATCGAGAGCACCGGTTTTCTGGATCGCAAGAATCTGAAATTGATACTGGACCCGACCGGATCGCCCCGCCGCTTCCGGCTTACATTGAGGTCACCGGAAGAATTCGTGCTTTTCGACTCCAATTTCCCATACATTCGTGAAACCGGGGGGAGGGTGTATGACCTGCTCGTGGGGGTAAATCCGCCGCTTCCTCTGGAGGTGGAGCTGACCCTGCCCAAGGGAAGGACCTTTGAGCTTTCAGTTGAAGTCGAGTATCTGAACAACCCGGCGGATTTCAGACTTTTTGCCCCGGATAAAATCCTGGACACGATTTTTACCCTGAGGGATCGACTTGAGATCAAAACCTAAAAACCAACAGATCATCGGCTCTTACAGGTAAACCGTTTGACAGTTTCAGGAACGCTGATTAGGATACCACCATGCGTAAGATATCAATTGCCTTTCTGCTTCTAAATACCGTCACCATCCTTCTCAGCCAGAACCAGGTGGTCAACAATCCTCTTACCCAGGAGTTGATACGAATCTTCCCCGAGATCGCCCGGGGTTACATCGACTTAAGCGGTAATGGATCGCTTGACCAGAACGAAGACTTAGACGAGCTCATTCCGGAATCGTCCCTCAAGGACTCCCTGATCCAGGGAAAGGAGATCCTTGATTTTATCCTAAAAAACTACAGCTATATACCTCTGGAAACTTTGCAGCGAGTGCAAGGTATGCTCGGCAGCGTCAAGGGGGAGATTCCCGAAGTGGTGGCCCTGCGCTACAAGATCGCCTTGGCCGAAGCCGTAAAGAACAAAGAAACTCTCGAAGCCGAAGGACCCTATATCACACCCTCCGCTCTGCGGGAAGCCCTGCGCAGGAGCGAGGAGTATATCGGCACCATGGTGCTCGCCTACAATAAAGAGGATCAGGAGCCCCGTTTTGTCGAGGCCCGGGATGCGCTCTTCTCCCTGATCGAACAAGGTTTTCCTCTGCCCGATGCATTGGGTAAAGACGACGAAGAGATCCTGGCAGCCATCATGATCCACACCATACTCAAAGACATAAGTCCTTCCAGGACAAACGCAGCCATCAGGACCCTGGGGAGGCTCGGCGACGAAACCTCAGTGGACTACCTGCTCTCTATTTTAAAACAAGAGAACCTAAGGCTTTCCGCGATCCGCGCCCTGGGCCGGATTGGATCGCCGCGGGCATTGAACCGGCTCATGGGAGAGTTGGATTCCGAAAGCGAAGAGACAACCCGAATTGAATTGATACACTCCATCGGCAAGATCGGCGGCAAGGAAAGTGTCTCCCGTTTGATGAGCTTCCTGGAGCCGGAGAGCGAGGAGCCCCAGGAAATTCGTGTCGCTGTCCTCAACGCTATGGTAGATATCGCCGACAGAGTGAGCGGACAACGGGAGCTGCAGGACCTGTTTATCCGGTACCTCTCCCTGCCCGATGTAGCCTCCCGCAAGCTGGCTATCCGGGGACTGTCCAATTTCCGAAACAACGTGGTCAATACCAACTTGCTGACTACTCTAAGGGATGACAGTGTAGCCGAGGTAAAGATCGAGGCAATCATTGCCCTCAGCAAGATGGGGCTGCCCGGGACCGTGCCCTCCTTTATCAACCTGCTCCGCACCAAGGGTACTTCGGACCCCGAACGGGTGGCATTGATGAACGCACTGGCCGGCAGCATCGAAAGCATGAGTGCTTTGCCTTATATAGTCCTGAATCTGGGTTCGGCGGACGAGGAGGTACGGGGATCGGCGGCAAAAGCGCTGATCAGCCTGCACCGGTTCAACCCGGCCGGTGTAGTCGGCAGCCTGGGCAAAACCCTGCTCCGCAGCCAGGACGAGCTTACCGTAACCGAGGGCACCCGGGTCCTGGCGGCGATCAGTGACGAGAGCTCGATCAACTACCTCCTGCCCCTCCTCTCCAGTCCCTACCCTGAAGTCAAAAAAAACGCCACCTGGGCAATGTACCGCATCCATTCGGCGGCCAATCCCAGGGCTATCGAAGAGCTCAAGCGTCTCGTAAAAAGCGAAACCGAGACCCTGCCCGTCCGCATCAATGCAGTACGTGCCCTTGGGGCAATCGGCTACGATACTCCCCAGGCAAAAGTGTGGGAAACCCTGCTAAACGTGCTTCAGATGAGAGACGACAAGTACTCCATACTCCGCTACTATGCCATTCGGGCCCTGGGCGAGCTGGGCAACAGTCAGGAGCAGATCGTGAAGACCCTGCTAAAGCTGGCCCGGCGTGAGAAGGACAGGGATATAGTTCAGGAGGCGATCCTGGTGGTACAGAAACTGGCCAACCGTGCCGACCTGGCCGAAAAGGAACTGCTGCGCCTCTATAAACGGGGGAATGACCAGGAGCTGCAGGTGCGTATCGTCGAAGCCCTTGGCGATCTTCGCTCCAGCCTGACCGTGGAAGCCGCCGCAGCGCTGATCAACACGGCTGCAGAACCCATGACCAAGATGCGTGTGCTCTACGCCCTGGCCCAGGTTGGCGGAAAGCAAGAGATCGACCTGGTACTCGACGCTGCCCGGGACAGCACGCTGTTCTCGTTTATTCAGACCATGCTGGAAGACTGGGACCAGAAGATCCTGCTGCCCGTTGTCAATCGGCGGCTAAGATCCGAAACCAATTCGGACGTTCTCGAGCTGCTGGATCTCCTGCAGGCGGGTATCGAGGAGGGGTATTGATCTTCCATATCGACATAGACGCCTTCTATGCTTCGGTAGAACAGATCGACGATACTTCCCTAAGAGGCAAACCCGTCATTGTCGGCGGAAACCCCCAAGCTCGCGGCGTTGTCAGCGCCTGCTCCTACGAGGCCCGCCGTTTCGGTGTACATTCGGCTATGCCTCTGTCCCAGGCGCTGCGGCGCTGTCCCCTGGGCATTTTCATGCCGGTCAGAATGGGGCGCTACGTGGAGCTCTCCGGGGTGGTCATGGCCATCCTGGAATCGTATACTCCGGAGTTTCGTCAGATATCCATAGACGAAGCCTTCCTGGACCTATCCGGAACGGAGCGTCTCTATGGACCGGCCCCCCGGCTTGGCGGAAGAATAAAGACGCGGGTTCTCGACGAAACCGGGTTAACAATATCCATCGGAATCGCAGCCAACAGGTTTCTGGCCAAACTGGCCTCGGAATACGGAAAGCCGGACGGTCTGTACCAGGTAATGCCCGGGGAAGAGATAGCTTTCCTCGATCAGCTCTCCCTGAGGGATCTCTGGGGTGTCGGAGAAAAGACCCTTATGAATCTGATGGAGCTGAACATCACCACGGTGAAGCGCTTGCGCCAGTTTCCGCTGGATATCCTCTGCTCCATGATGGGCGAAGCCGGCGGCCGTTACCTGTACCGGGCTGTTCGCGGCAAAGACCCGGGCATTTACCCGGCAAAAACCCGGAGCCACTCGATCAGCCACGAGATTACCTTCGGGCAGGACACCAACAGCCTGGACCTGCTTAAACGAACCCTGCTGGAGCTGTCCGAACAGATAATGTATCGGCTTATCAAGGGCGGCGACCGCACCAATACGATTGTCCTGAAATTACGCAGCTTCGATTTTAAAACCAGCAGCATCCAGAAAACAGTAAAGCACTGGCTTACCTCCTCCGACGAGATTTACCAGCTCGCCTTGGAGCTGCTGAAGCAGAAATGGAACGGAAGCACACTCATCCGTCTGATCGGGGTCGGCGCCGCTAATGTGGTCAGGCAGGGAGATTCTGTTCAGGGAGAGCTCTTCGACGACGAACCTTATCAGAGAAAACGGAAAGTGGAAGAGACGGTGACCCGGCTCCGGCTAAAGATGGGCACCGGCACCCTGACCAAGGCCAGCCTGCTCAACAAAAAGAGGCGAGGATGATCCTTAAGCGAAGGCCGGAAGACTCAGGAATCTTAGGCAAGGACCCGGAGGGTCTGCACCCCGGGGGGTCCAGGCCGACCGGCGCC
>SDBT01009013.1_pt1 | contig 16218 bp, 16 predicted proteins | sample 2277101 | NCBI WGS metagenome assembly SDBT01 (sample SAMN10404973, study PRJNA504765) | marine sediment metagenome | isolation source: marine sediment core GS10_PC15, 103 cmbsf | place: Arctic Ocean: Southern Knipovich Ridge | collected 2010 | reverse complement strand
ATCGTTGTTGGTGAACTGCGAACACACGGGAGCATCCTACGATGTCCACGTTTTTTCTACCTGATTCTCAACTCCTTACATTGATACGGGGGATCTCAGAAGTACGCAAAAACCGGATGAACCAGAAATGACACTCAAGTAATGCCGCTGAATGAATTACCATAGATTTTTCGCGCTCGAGCTCTATGAGAGATAGAGGTCTAACGATCTTTCTAGATTCTCTCTGATTTCCGCTCTCAGATCAGCTGGACTGATTACTCTGCATGCAGGTCCCCAGGCCAGTATCCACTTGAGAACTTCGATTCTCCCTGTGGTATGAAATGATAAGGTAACGGATCCATCAGCATTGTGCTGTATATGCTGCGTCGGATGCCAGACCCGCTCCTTTATATATGGGGCCTGATCAGGGGTGAATTTCAACTTCACCTTCAGGATTTCTCCGTCGTCGATCAGGCGGAATGCATTTGACAGGTGGTCTTCGATCTCCTTCTCGACGTTTTGGGTGTGCTCAAACCAGGAGTCACAGAGAGATATGCTTTTAATCCTCTCAACAGCAAGTAACCGCGTGAATCCGGAATCCGGAATATTGCAGTAGCAGTATAGCCCTCCATCGAATTCCATGATTCGATAGGGTTCCAGCTCATATACCCGATCGAATTCCTCATTTGGAATACGATAGGTGAGGCTGCAGCGACGGTTCCAGTAGAGCGCTTCCAGCAGGGTAGCGATAACCATTCGTGATTCAGGGCTGTCGTACGATTTATAAGCCCGTTCATGGCTGAGCATTATCTCAGTCAGTTGTTGGAAATCAACCTCCTCGCTCCCCATGGCGTTCTGGATCTTCTTGAGCAACCCAGCTCGCTGTTTGGTAGACCCCACCTGCTGGATGCCTGACATCTGGAGATAGAGGAGTGTTAATTCCTCCCGGGATACCGATAGTAAGTCAAGTGGTAGGTCCTGGTCAGAATGGGGCAGGAGTCGGACCTGTCCACGGAAACAACCGTGCTCATCGGTCTCAAAATGGAATCCGACTTCAGTCAGTGTTGCCAGGTACCGATTGATCTGCCTCTCGGATCTGTCCAGTTCAGCAGCCAATTCCTTTTTATTGACAGGCCTTCCCGACTGCACCTTGCGTAGAATCAATAACACATTCTGCAATGTCTCCCTCACACCTGACTTCGGCATAGTTGTCTCCAGGTCGGACGTATTATGACCGCAACATTATTACATTGTAGCATTCCATGTGTCTAGTTAGGAGAAAAAGATGACCCCTATCACATTTCAGATCACCGTTCAGTATTACCGCGCATTGTACCTTAGAAGACTTCTGGATGACCCGCTTCTCACCCAGGAGTTCCTTCAGTCGGATATCGTCTGTGATGTATTGAAGGATCTTCAGGTACAGCTACCGGTATCCCTGATCACTCATGTTAAGGGATCTGGACGTGGATCAGGTGACCGGGGGGCAAAGGCGTTGGAAATATTGACCCCGGGTTCGGGGAATAGAGAGAACAACCAAGGGGCATCTCTGATATCCGCCCAGTTTTCTCTCGATCGATACCTGCAGGATCCAGGCAAACGAGTTGGACAGGAACTGTTCAACGAAAAGATCATGCGGATCGGCCACATATTCAATCTGGATGATGGTGAGTGCGCCCTTATCAGGTTCGCGGCACTTATCCGCATGGACCAGATGCTCATGACCCTGCTCGAGGAGCGCAGTCTCGATCGTGTGCGCAGGAGCGCGGTCAGATTGATCAGTCGGTTGATCGCGGTATCACCTGACATGGTCTGGAAGAGCCTGAGGCCCGGATCCAGGCTCTTCAGGATGGGCATGTTCTGCCTGCCCGAATTCAACCCCAGATATGGTGAACTCTGCCCGGAGCTGGCAGAGCCTCTTATCAGGATCCTTACCGATACTGGCCTGAGTGCAGACAGGATGCTGGAGGGATTCGCCACACCAATTCCTGAACCGACCCTTGAACAGAGTGATTTCCGCCACATGGCTGGTGAACTGACGATTGTCTCCGGGCTGTTGCGGCATGCCTGGAAATCAGGCTCGAGCGGAGTGAATATCCTGCTGTATGGGGCTCCTGGTTTCGGAAAGACGCAATTTGCTCGAGTAGTCGCAAGCACGCTGGACGCCTCCGCATATTCGGTTCCGGTGATTGATGATCTGACTGGTGATGTCTGTGGGCCTGATGACAGACGGATGATCAATTCCGCTCTCCAGTATCTCTGTTCAGGAGAAAACCAGCCCCTGCTCATCATGGATGAAGCGGATGACCTGCTGAATGAATCCATGTCTCACTTCGGGTCGGCCAGATACCAAGAGGGAACTCGGAAGGCGTGGCTGACTCAGGTTCTGGAAGAGAATCAGATTCCGGTGATCTGGATAGTGAACCAGCAGGGGCAGATCCATGGAGCGATAAAACGACGATTCCAGTTCAGTGTCTCTTTCTCAGAACTCGGTCGGGATGACACGATCAGGATCTGGAATCGGGAACTCCAGAACGCGAGCGAATCATTGCGAACAGCTGTCGATAATGTTGAATACACACTCCATTGTTCAGCGCTGAGTCCAGGCGAGATCTCCGGTGTAGTAGATGCCTGGAACAGAGTACCTGCAGATGATGGCCCGGATCTCGAGGTTCTTGACCGCATCATCGAGCAGAAGGAGAAATTGCAGCACGGGATTGATTATCACCACAGGAAACTGGCCACAATCGACACCCGATATGATCCGGAAATGCTGGCCCTGGAGGATGGCTTCGATCCGAACAGTATTCTGCGATCCTTCGAACTGTTTTTCGAGCGTTCAAGGGCTATGTCCGGAACCGCTGCTGCTCGCTCCGGTCAGATGACGCTCCTGTTTTATGGTCCATCGGGAGCAGGAAAAACAGAATTCGTTAAATATCTCGGGCGCATGACGCGAAGACTGGTTCAGATGGAGCGGATCTCGGATCTGCTCAGCATGTGGGTCGGGGAAACGGAGAAGAACATCGCCAGGGCATTTCAGAGAGCGTCACGTCAGGGAAACATCCTGCTGCTGGATGAACTCGACGCGCTGGCGATAGACCGGAGCAGGGCGGTCCGAACCTGGGAGTCATCACTGGTGAGCGAGCTCCTTCAGCAGGTTGAGAATCATCAGGGGATACTGATCGGGTGCACCAACATAGTGGATGTACTGGACAGTGCATTCTACCGTCGGTTTTCACTCAAGATCGGCTTTGAAGGGATCCGCGCGGATAGACGGTTGGATGCTGTGCGGGGATATTTCTCCGATCTCCTCGATGATGAGATCAGTGATGCCAGCCTCACCAGGCGGATCTATTCACTGAGCGATCTCTATCCGGGAGATCTGAAGATCGCTCGCCAGCACTGTGAATCCGAGGTATACCTAGGGGAGAAACTGTCCTGGGAGCGCGTGGTTACCGAAGTAGAGCGCGAAGCGGGATTCCGCGATGCACAGGCACACAGGATCGGGTTTCAGGAGTAGGTGGCAGATTGTAGCCTGTAGTCAGGGGACAGGTTTTCTTTGATGGTCTCCAGACAGATTTAAAAGATGGAAATGAAGGACAAGAGCAACCTGATCTACCGGACACTGGTAACGGAGACAGAGAGATGCTGATATCAAAATCACGATTCATCTCGGGTCTGCAATGCGATCTACGGATCTGGTATGAGGTCAATGCTCCAGATAAAGTGCCTGATCCAGGACCTGCCACGCAGGCTCTGTTCGATATGGGACATGAGGTGGGTGAACTGGCCCAGATGGTCTTCCCCGGTGGTCAGCTGGTGGACTGGAGTGGGGGACTACAGGCAACAGTTCCACAAACGATGGATCTACTGCAGCGGAATATCCCGATCTATGAGGCTTCTTTCATGGCCGGCAACGCCTACTGCCGGGTGGATATCCTGAATCCTGTCGAAGGGGGGGAATGGGATCTTATCGAGGTAAAAAGCAGTGCGAGTGTGAAGGACATACATCTATATGATGTTGCCTTCCAGACCATGTGCGCACGGGCGGCCGGTATATCCGTTCGTCGATCATGCCTCATGCATATCGACAACACCTATGTCCGGAGGGGAGATATCGATCCCACAGGCCTGTTCAATGTTGAGGATATTACCGATCAGGTTGGTGAGATACTGGCAGAGGTAGTGGAGATGTTTTCGGGATTTGAGGAACTCCTCGATGGTGATCAACCTGTGGTGGGTATCGGCCCACATTGCTCGAATCCATATACCTGCCCATTGATCGATACATGTTGGGCCTTTCTGCCTGAACATCCCGTTACAGAGTTCTACCGGATGTCTGGTAAGAGAACTTTCTCCATGATCAATAGCGGTACATTGGGCATGCAGGAGGTGCCTGAAGATGAATCGCTCACCAGTAACCAGGTGATTCAGAAGCGGTGCACTGCAACAGGCGAGAAACATGTAGATGCTGAAGCAATCCAGGAGTGGCATGCAAAGATCCAGTATCCATGCGGATTCCTGGACTTTGAAACAATCGGCTATGCCATTCCGCTCTATGATGGAACCAGACCGTTTCAACAGGTTCCCTTCCAGTTCAGTCTCCACATCCAGCAGCAGGAGGGCGGGGAACCACACCATGTTGAATTCCTGGCCGGAGATCTCACGGACCCTCGATCCGACTTGGTGGAAGCCTTGCAGCCGTTACGCGAATGCCACTCGGTTATTGCGTACAATGCCGGGTTTGAAAAGCGAGTCCTGAATCAACTTGCTGAGCTTTTCCCGGAGTTTGCATGGTTCGCTGAGATCAATGACCGCATGATCGATCTCCTTAAGCCATTCAGGAGCTACTGGATCCACCACCCGGACCAGCATGGCAGCTGCTCATTAAAAGAAGTCCTGCCCGCATTCACAGATATCAGCTACGAAGAAATGGAGATCGCTTCTGGAGATGCTGCCGGCAGGGAGTTTGTCCGGATCCACCAGGCAGATATGACGGCCGAGGAGAGAGAATCCGTCATGCATGCTCTTCGGGAATACTGTCGTCAGGATACGTACGCGATGGTTGTTCTGCTAGATGTGTTGAAACAGCATGGCGTTGCATGATGAAATGAAGGTCTCGGTAATCAGCTTTTAAGGAGGGCTTGAAAGAATGGCTGAAGATCACCTCAAAGGATTTGATAATGAACGCAAATTTAACCAGGTATTCCAGCAAGCACGCATTGATAATCCTTCGCTGAAAGTTCATACAATCAAGAGAGTAATTGCACACTTCGCACCTTACTTCACAGATTGTCTATTCGAGCGTAGAGAGTGCCACAGAAAATTGAAGTATGTTGGAACCTGGTATGATGATTCCGAGAGCATTCACCAGGAGGAGTACTTCCAGGTTGGTGAAACCTATGAATCTGAGACCTTTAACGGCGGGACATATTCATTCAGGTTACCGAACGGTGGTCAGGAAAGGATCATTGGGTGCGCATATTTCGAATGGGTCAGCTGAAATAAGTAGGTAATTGAGGGAATTGGATGGTGAGCAAGATCGGCAATAAACTTCACAAGATAAGGGTAGTTTCAAAGCCTTTCACTGAGCCTTGGATATCGAATCCAAATCTTGTCGATGCCAGCGGTATTATTCCAGTAAGTAAGGCACCCCCCCGTATCTGCTAAAACGAAAAAGAGCATTTGGGATATGTGTTCAGAGTGGCCATGAATAATCACAGAAGATGCAATTGAATCCCATAAATGTGACATGAATGAGTGGAGGAATATAATGGATCCGAATTTCTGGCGAACCGCATCCTATATTCTCGTATTTGTTGGAACAGGATTGGTACTCACTGGAAGCATAGGAACCTGGTATTTTGGTAAACTCAGTGAGGAAACTGCTCCTTATCGGCAGCCCATACGCAGTGTGTCGGCTACAGTGGAAGTCTTTGTTGAGTCTGCTGCAGAGATTAGCACCAACTATGTGACTCAAGGAGGTCTTTTAGCCTTTGGAATTGCATCCACACCCTTTCTTGTCACTTCAAGCTCCCAGTGCACTGGTATTCAACAAGGAGATAATCGGGTTCTCTATCGTGGAATATTTCAGATGGACGCAACAGATCAAGCCGTTGGGCAGTCTGTTTATAAACTGCAGGAATCTGAATATATTCAGATTCAATTCCAACCAATACCTTCTGATGCACATGTCTTAGGCGGATTAGCTGTAGTCACAATTAATAGTGCAGTGCGGTTGGAATTTACTATTCCTGACCAAGTTATTGAGGATGGTCGAATCCTTATTCGTGATTTAGCCCTGGCGTTTTCAGATTTCAGGTAGGCCTAACATGGGAAAAAGAAAGTTATCAAATAAAGACCAATGATCATGTCTACCCTCAACTATCATTGATACAATTGCGTTCTAAGCCCCGCTTCATTAATTCATTGAATTGGATGGATTAGCAGCTGATCTCGACAAGGGTCTGGCAAATTCCATGCAGTGTCAGCATCCTCAATAGAGGTGAATGAGAGAACCTCAACTGCAGGATTGATTCTCCACGCTGGATCAAATATTAGAAGCCCATTCTGCTCAGAATTACCTAAAACAACGCGTATATGAGCTCCATCACCAGGGATCCTTGTAGAAATCCCAACGGGACGATTGTTTGAAAGTTCAGATATAATTGATTCTAGCCAATCATCAAATGAATCGGGGTAATTGGGGTTCATTAATATGAAATTGTCTGCTACCGATGGAGGTATGCAGTTTGAAAGTGATGAAAAACTGGGATCGAATGATCCTTTGAGACGAATGATCCAATCTCGGATATCACTCTGTGTGTAATTGAAGGAACTATCATGGTAACGGAATATTGCTTCCGCACAGGCTGGAATGCACATGATTGAATTAATCTGAAAGACATCACTTGGAAACCTATTGAGATCAATCCCAATCTCATATTCATAGTTGCTTGAATTCATAGTGCTCCTTTTCAATCGTATTGTGACAACATGTACACATTTTTTTGTGAGCAATCTATCAGTGGAGAACATTAGCGAAAGGGATGTAGTAATCTATTAGAGAGAACCCTCAGTATGTGCATACTTACACCACAGACGTTAGATTTCGGCGTGTACCCTGGTTATTGAGACCAAGATCTAGGGAATAGCATTCCAGTGTCTTTCGATATACAGTCAATATGCGCATCAAATCGTACCTTCTTTGAGTAAGTCGTTGAGCAGTTCCTTCACAAGTTTCATTTTTGCCTGTCCTGCGAGAAATTGCGGCAATAATCTTCTCGCTATCCTCGGGGTAATCACCCCAGACGATACCTTCTTCTGTGGCCAAGAATTCTTGATATGACCGCATTAGGAGAATGAGTGCAGCTCGGTAGTAACTGGGCTTTGCTCTGAATCCATGTTGAATAAAGAGAGTTAGTATTGCAGCTAGACCAAACAATAATGTGCCTATTCCGTATAGCATTACTGCTGTCAGGTCCCAGTTTATTTCGCACATATTTTATGTCCAGTAATTCGTTAGAATATTGTAGATCAACCTAGGTGTGATCAGGCGGGCTGCATCAATAATCGTTTGTTTTACCTGAGGGTGAGTTTGTAGATGAAACATTATTGAGGGCTAGCTTTGGGAATTCGAATTCTCTATTTGCCATGCTATCTGATTGTTAATCCCAGTCTTGAAGTCAATCTGGGGCCGATACTTACAACATTCCATTATTTTGTCAATACAAGCAATATTATATTTGAAGTCACCCTTTATGTTTGATTGGAAATTGTATGGAATATCGATTCCTACGGCATTTGAAATATAGCTTAAAGCATCTAAGAGGATAATTGTCTCAGCCCCAGCAAGATTAAATATTTCCCCGTTCACATCCTCTACATTCGCACTAATCAACATCAGTCCGTTCACACAATCACTGATATATGTGTTACTTCGAATTTGTTTACCGTCACCGAAGATGGATACGGGTTGTGCATGAAGTGCTGAGTTGATGAAAATGTTGTAAGCCATATCAGGGCGTTGTCGAGGTCCATAGACAGAAAAGAGACGTACTATTGTCACAATCAGGTCATTATTGGACGCATATCTCAAGCAGAGATTCTCACCAGCAAGTTTTGAGTAGCCATATGGAGATTTTGGTCCGAGATGACTGTCCTCATGGCATAAACCTTGGTCACCATAAACTGAAGAAGAGGAGCTGAAAATAAAATGTGCAACATCACTGGATATAGCTTGATCAAGTAACCGACCAGTTGTTTTAACATTCACGTCGTAATAATGATCTGTATTTGATGATGACAAACCTGGAAGTGCGGCTAAGTGATATATTGTTGACGCACCTCTAAGTATATTTCTCAGATCTGCTGTTCTAATATCGAACTCATAAAAAGAGAAGTTATTATATGATAATAAATGCGAAAGATTCTTTTCCTTTAATCTCCTGCAGTAATTAGGAAAAAACATATCTATCCCATGTACGATATAGCCTTTCAACAACAGTGCATGACACAGATGAGAACCAATGAATCCTGCTGCACCTGTAACTACACAATGTCGTGTAGATGATGGGTTATTATGATCGAAGATCACAGATCTAGTTAAGTCAATATTCATTTCATTATTCAATGTCGTGCCACGTGTCTATTGCATGAAAAGGCACGCAGTCATGGTTCACATGGCGGATGATAGCATAATCTATCTGTTACTGTCCCGTATATACTGTTGGTGAGTGTCCACTATGAAACCCAATGGAAATATGAACCCTGCTTCATGGGGCACCTAAACTCGCGTGTCTCTTTGATCTGCTCAACAATATGGTTTTTATCAATCGTCCGGAGAGTTCACGCGAGGCATTGAGTTGGGGTCTCCAGTGGCGAGGTCAGCTACCATCATTTCTCATTCTAGTCTACACTAGTGGAGTGCTCATCTCCGATACATTGGACAGGGAGGCAATTATATATCGTGAATGCATTAGTCATAGAGGCATTACATGACATTCAATGATCGCAATAAAATCCCAAATTCACTACGGGCAGATAAGTACCGTTTAAGCAAACCGACTATAAAATGGAAACTCTTTAATAAGTGTAATTATAAATGTTCCTACTGTGAAGGATGGTGTTCTTCCCAAGATGGTGTCATTTTAGAACAACCAGATAAGGTAATAAGACTAGCGGTAGATTGTATTCCTCCAGGTTGGCGTGTCTATTTAACTGGTGGAGAAGTCACTATCGAAAGGGAAATCTTGTTAAAGTTAGTTCATCAGGTAGGCAAAAAAAGGCATGATATTCGAATTATTAGTAATGCTTCGGCTTCCGTTGAGTACTATTCAACAATTTATTCAGAATCCCTAGGAATGTTGAACCACCTTCTCCTGACAAGACACCCCGAATACCAAACGATAGAAGGAATGGTAGAAAAAGTAAGTCACCTAAGAGCAGCAATCCCTAGTAATTGTAGAATAACAGTACGGCAGGTTGTAAATCCTACACCAGATTCACTTAAACAATTTCTCGAATTGCATGACCGGTTAGTTCATATTGGGGTACAAACCTATCCGCTCAGATTAACTTGGCGGGAAGAAGACTCAGTTATATATGCCCGCTATGACTCGCCAGATTGTTCCCACCTAGCATCATTGGTATTTAAGGGGTATCATTTCACCGCCAACAGAAGGAAAACACATTGTATAGCAGGGTCAGAGTTCGCATATCTTGATGTATATGGAAATTATTTCCGTTGTGGTACTTATCGAAGTAACGGTGTGGGACTAATTGGGAATATTTGGGATGGTGAATTGAATCTCAGTGTGAAAGCAGGGATTTGCCGGATGGATAACTGTGCTTGTGCGCTGTGACGGTTGTCTGGGGCACCCAATACATATACATCATTAGGAGTAAGTAAACTGCATGACGAGATAGGTTGTATTGTCAATGTACAATGCGATTAAGGTGGCCTAGAGAGCGCCTACAGGGCAAGAGTAAATACTAATAATACTATGGCAATAAAAATAAGAAAACTAATTACTAATAAATGTTATAAATTACTTTATGGTAATGATGACAAAAACGATAATATATTATTCAATTCATGGCGCGTTAAATGCTTGGAGCGATCAGCAGATTGCTGCAACTCTGGCTTTGCTTGGTCCTCACTACTGGAATCCGAATTGTCTGGTCATTGGGTGATGAAGCCAATGGGGCATAGGTATCGACAGCAAGTTACTCGAATCCGGTTGCTCTGGACGATTGACATCTTACACGAACACATTGGCCCCATGAACTCGGTCCTTGACGTAGGAGCTGCTAGTGGCGTGATCCTCAACAAGATACAATCTGATGTACGAGTAGGAGTGGATACTCATCTTGACTGCTGCAAGCGAATAGCACAAAGAGGGCATCTTGCCTGTGTATGTAATGCAGAAAGTCTGCCCTTCCGAACTGGTTCGTTCGACTGGGTCTTACTGTTGGAAGTAATTGAACACCTGCGAAATCCTCTTCTTGCACTTGAGGAATGTAAGCGAGTATCGAGGATGGGCGTAATTATATCGACTCCAAATTTCAGCCTGAGCAGTGTAGCAACCACTAATCCTGGTGCCTTTATGGGGGATGCGCACGTTTGGGAATTAGCACTTTGGGATTGGTTGAATCTCTTTGAGCATGCAGGATTGTATGTCCAAGATAATCATACAATTGACCTGTACCGATTGCCTTCTATGAGGGCAAGAGACCGTGCCCTGAGTAGAGTTGTAGGGCAAAATTGGCCTTCATGGCATCTAGTGGTATTGAGACATTAGTTTTCAATATGTCTTAATGCAGACGATGGAGGTCTAAATTGAATCAGGATACTTGCTTCGTTATTCACCTGCAATCAAGGGGGCAGTCGGTATCAGTCTTGACTGACGGTGAACTTCGATTGGGAATCACTCATTCATGTGAGGTTCTTGCAGAATGGACGGTAAGCCCTATTGGACAGATAAAATGCACAAAAACTTTCAAAGGATTTGAATTACCTGATCAATTAGAGGGTGAACACTATAAACCAGGTAAAATCATTTTTCTATTAACATCAAGATGCAATCTTTCCTGCCCCCACTGCTACAGTGGTACTGGTCGAGGACAATCACCGGACGTCTCTCAACGAATAGCTGAAGTTGTTATAGATCGAATGGCACATTCACTGGCTACTGCAGGACGAAGAAGAATGAGGGTGGGATTCCACGGGGGGGGGGAACCATTTGCAGCGTTTCAATTAATGCAGAAGATTAGTAATCAAGCCATGAAAACTGGGAATGACTACGGGCTGACCGTCAACTTGCAATGCATAACAAATGGGATTCTAACAGAGGATCAGGTCAATTGGTGTATTGAAAATCTATCTAGACTGAGCATTTCGTTAGATGGGCCTCAAATGATACATGATCAGCAACGGCCATTCGCTGGGGATGTGGGGGGGAGTTACTCTCGAATAATCAAGAGTATAGAGGTATTGGAGAGTGCTAAGTATGAATATCAAGTCAGAGTGACGATTCATCCAGATAATATATTTCGAATTGATCAGATTGTACGGCACTTACTTACAATCACATCATCTGCCCTCATAAAAATTGAGCTAATGACACGTTGGCACTCAGATGGCACACTTGGTCCAGCGGGCACATCTTCAGAGGGATTATGGTATCAGTTCTACAAAGAAGTATTTGGAATCCGTCTTTATGCGCGGTCGATTGGCAGAAAAGTCATTTCCTTTGATGCAGCTCAGCTGGATGGTTCCTACCTCCAATGTGGAGCATGGGGCGATAATATGCTGATAGATGGTTCTGATAATGTCTTTTCATGTCATAAAGCGACCTCACAGGCAACCAGTAATAATCCATTCTACATTGGGAGTTTCACTAGCAGGAGCCAATTTGCTAAGGCTCCTTGCCTCAAGCAACTGACCTCTTCTGTACGTAATAGCTGCCGATTTTGCTTCTTATCTTCGGATTGTGGTGGTGGGTGTATCGCAATGCGGAGTAGCCCATCCAGTAAACAGCGCAAGGATTATACAGCGAGGTGTAGTGCACTTCGACGAGCCTTCATTGAACATGTGATTGATTTTTTGGATGGCCAGGAAAGCCAGGTTTTGTAGTAATGCTTTCACAGATTCATCAAGTACCTCTCGAGAGGATCACGACTGTAAAGATTAAGATTAATGGAATATGTATCCGTAATTGTGTGTTTTGTACATTCAACAATGATACAAGTCGTTTGGATGTGAAAAATATCGATTTCTTTCTCGATCTACTCAACGAATGGGACTTTAAGAGGATTATCATTAACGGGGGGGAACCGTCACTCCATCCCAATTATTGTGAAATCACAGACTTCCTGCGGGCCCATTATAAGGGAAGAAAAAGACTTGAGTTGGGCACGAATCTTGTGACTTTTGGAGACGGAAAGGCTCGCTGGAGACAACTCTGGCAGGACACCCTAGAGACCTATGATAGGATACAAGTGGGCTGTGATGATGAGCATGATAACATTGAGTATCTTGAACAATTAACTCCAGAAATACTAAATGCAGGGATTCGATTAGCAATCAATGTGATTGATCCATATTGTGGTGTGTCTACTAGAAATCGGATACTCAGTATTGCTGAGCTAACAGGTGTGAGTGTAGAGTTTTCTAGGTTAATGCACGATTATCAAGAACTTCCTAGGATAAGAGAATCAACAGAACCATGCAGTCACAGAGTAAGGGATCTACTGCTAAATTGTAATGGGGACGTCTTTTTCTGCTATCAGCAAGAACATGAGCACCCATTATTCAATCTATACACAACCAGTCCTGAGGAGGCAAAACTTCTACTATTCGAGCATGATCCCAAGCACTACATATTTTGTGATTTCTGTGAACGACATTCTGCAGATAGTGAGGTGTAATGGACAACCCACGGTTTAGTGTCGTAATCCCAACTTCGGATAGACCTGAGTTTCTTCAGCGAGCTATACGGTCAAGCTTGGCACAAAGCATGTCTGTAGAAGTGATAGTAGTTGATGATTCATCAGTTAGATATTCGAATTTCAATGAATCAGTCGTGAGCCAGTTCGATAGAGTTAGATATATTCGAGAAACCATCAAGATGGGAGTTTCAGCTGCAAGAAATATTGGTGCCCACTACGCTCGTAGTGATAAGATTGTGTTCCTGGATGATGATGATTGGTGGCTATCTGGGTACCTGACTGCTGTGTCATGCCAATTCCAGAGAGCTCATGCGGATCTCGTATTATCATCGTTTCTTGAGGAGAACAACGGGATACTTGTGCCAGAGAAGGTTCCCCGTAGAGAATTATTCCCCTCAGATTTCTTAATTCGGAATCCAGGACTGAGAGGTTCGAATATTGCTATTAGCAAAGAGCTATTCATGGAAATGGGAGGGTTTGATGAATCCCTCACTTCAATGAATGATTTAGATTTCGGTTTTCGAGTATTCTCAAAGTCTGGTGTGAATTACTCGAGAATTGCCAAACCTTTTGTTGTATTCAATCAGCATGGAGGAAATCGATTATCTACTCCCGGCTCAATGAATAAACACAATGGGGTCAGAGAATTTTACTTGAAGCACTATACAGTCTTCTCGCATGACCAACATATCAAGTACTTGGAGCGAGCTCAGAGATTCTGGCGAGTAGACATCGGCACGGCAAATAAAAAAACTCTGAGACAAGTAACAGGTTAAGAAATCGTATATGAATGGATACGTAGAATCAAATAGGACAACTCGTAAAGTAGGAGCCCAAATATTGGCTTATAAACAAGATGACTACCTTGGATATTGTCTGTCCGCAATCTATCCCCATGTTGACCTCATTGAGGTGATGCAGTCTGATCGACCGTTCACAGCATACAACCCAATGAGTCGGCATGAGTTCATGACTCCAGATAAAACGCTGGAGATCCTTCAAGCGTTTCCTGATACCCATAGGAAGATGCACATCACAGTGGGGGAATGGGCCGATGAAGAGTCAATGCGTAAAGAGGCAACAGACAATCTTCGTCGCAGAGGCGCTAGCATTTGTTTAATAATTGATGCAGATGAATTTTGGCCTGATGGATTACTTGAATCATGTATTGCATACATGCATCAAAATTTAGAGCAAGGACAAGTTGCTTGGTCCAGATACAAAACACTCTTTAAACGTGTAGATCGTCTTGTCGATTTCCCCGGGGCCAGGTTGCCTATTGCCTTTGAGTGCCATTCGGAGTTGCGTTTTATTGATCGCAGAGTACCTGCTGGTGACAGAATTGACTTACCCCAAGAATTCTACTACTGGCACTTAGGGTATGTGTTGAGTGATGAACGCATGTATGAAAAGATTCATACGTTTAGCCATGCTCATGAGGTACCATCTTCTTGGTATCAAGATAAGTGGATTCAATTCTCTGATGATACTACTGATTTATGTCGCAAAGACCCAAAACGCTGGCCTCGCACTGTTTCGTTGAATCCATGGGAACTGCCAACAATTCTTCATATGCATCCATTCTTTTGGAAAATTATTCCATAATATCACTACTGTCCGGTTATAAATCGAAGAGTAGCAACTGGTTAGGATCTCCGACCCCCTGGAAAGTGTAGTCTGCTTTCTTAAGTGCTTGCTGGATGGGCACTTTCTCGAAGAGGGTAACACTCAATATCTGTAGAATAGTGTAGAGATCCCGTTCCACGTTCAGCCGTTTTCTGATGATTGCAACAAGTACATAGACACTGATCGCGATCCAGATCTGCGTCTTCACAGCGTTCATGGAAGTGCCGTAGAACGATTTGATGCGCAGGTGCTGTTTTATCCATTTGAAGAAGAGTTCTACCTGCCAGCGGCAGCGGTAGAGCTCCGCGATGGTGAGGGCAGGCAGGATCGTGTTGTTGGTCAGAAAGGTGTACACATTTTCGGTTTCGTGGTCACGATACCGGATCCGTCGAAGCTGATCGGGATATTTTTTCGCAGTATTAATACCTGTGAGCCGGATAATCTGGTCACAGATCAGCCCCGTGGATCTGTCCACATCCCGGGAGTAGATCCTGCGGAACTGCAGGTTCTTCCTGGCCCGGATAATGAACACTGCTTGAAGTTGGTCCAGATTGTAGAGGCGGCCGAAACCAGTGTACCCACGGTCCATGATATAGATCGAACCTGGTTCCGGAATGAGTTCATCGAGGATGTTGACGTCGTGCACCAATCCGTCGGAAACCCTGATAAACACAGGGATATTGCCGCGAAGATCCAACAGGGTATGCATCTTGATCGCCCCTTTGGTATCCCGGAACAATGCCCACGGGAAAAGGGATAGACAGAGATCGATGGTGGTGGAGTCCAGGGCATACACCGTCTCTTTGAGATCAACACCGAAGGGCTCATCGGCATACAACTTCCTGGCTTCGTTGATGAGTACCTGAGCGAAATCGGCATAGATGCGCCAGTCTCGATTTTCGTTGGCATCGGCCAGGGTGCTCCTGGATACTTTCCCACGTATCCCCAGGTGGTAGAGTTTCTCCGGCAAGGCACGGAGGCAGGATTCAATGTCTCTCAGACTCTCCCTGCATGTGAGTTGGGCAAACGCCATGCAGAGAAACTGATCCCAGTAAAAAAAGTTGCGGACCCGGTAGTTGCCCTGGTAACGATTGACGCATCGACGGAAAGTATGCTTGGGTACAAAGTCCATGAGCTGGGGAAAGATCATCCGTCCTTCGTTCATATGGCCATCCTTTCTGCGTATGGACAGAAGGATGGTAAATCAGGAAACTGAGTTCAAATCGATAACAGCTGTTTTTCAGTGTAATTGCTTACTGTATTATCAGTTGTGCGGATCGGAAATGAGCTTAACCGGACAGTAGTGCCATAATATGTATATTTAGTGAAGACTTCTTATGCCAGTAAATGAACTGTCAGATATTTATAGTTAGTGGTAAGTATCTCTGGAGAGCAATCGGCATTATTGTATTAGCTAGTTCCCATCCGGAAACGGCTGTTTTCTGACCTCCTGAGTACATAAGCCAGCCTTACAGACTGACCTTCAGCACAGCTACTGACATTCTACATGGATTAGAGATCGATCGACAGCATTCTTGTCGCCATATCGCCAGTTCCGGACATACCTCGCCGTTCCCACCGGCAGTGGGAGCACAAAAAGGGATTCTCAGAAGAGGTTCAACACAGAAGATGTCGGGCGAGGGTAAGCAGGTTGGCTGTCAC
>SDBT01009012.1_pt1 | contig 16220 bp, 16 predicted proteins | sample 2277101 | NCBI WGS metagenome assembly SDBT01 (sample SAMN10404973, study PRJNA504765) | marine sediment metagenome | isolation source: marine sediment core GS10_PC15, 103 cmbsf | place: Arctic Ocean: Southern Knipovich Ridge | collected 2010 | reverse complement strand
TTCTGCCGGGCCTCGGGTATCGGCCGGGAGAAGATAGAGGATTTTCTTTTCCGGCTGCAGGGCCTGGCTGGAAAAGGGAAAAAAGGGAGTTATCTATTTTATAAAGAATTCCGAAATAATTTTAACGATGCCTGGGGCAGTTTTATCGAAGAGTTCTTTAAAAGCGTAGGTTTCGTGCCTCTCTACGAACTGGTTGTTACTATCTTCGCCCGGTTTAAGGTTATGGAGAACTTTCCGGAATATCAGGGATTTTTTATGCGCCTGCTTGAATTTATCAAGAAAAAAGAGGAGGATTACGGCGGGCTTTCTTCGTTTCTGGAATTATTTGAGGATATCCGCGAAAGCGAGCTCTATGTAAATTTTATCCATGGCGATGCCGTTAAAGTCATGACCATCCACAAGGCAAAGGGACTTGAGTTCGGTGTTGTTATAGTGCCTTTCCTGGAGATGAGCCTGGGTATCCGTTCCGGGGCGGGAGGCTCGGGAAGGTCCTATGTAGTAAAACAGTTTGAGGATAACAGCCTGGGGCTTATGCAGCTTAAGAAAAAATACGGGAATTATTCCGAACGACTGGCCGATGAATATAAAAACGAATATCTAAAATCCCTTATCGATGAACTGAATGCTCTTTATGTCGCCCTTACCAGGCCGAAGTATGAACTTTATCTTTTCCTGCCTTCAAAGGCCTCCGGCAAGAAAAATATTGCGCGGTTTCTTATTCCGGTTGAAAAAAATACTGAATACGGCGCGCCAAAGGCCTACCAACAGCAGTTAGCCGCGGAGGGGGCTTCTCCGGTAATCCTGCCTGCTTCACAGTATTCGAACTGGATAGATATCCTGAAAGAGGAATTTATCGACCTTTCCCAATTGATAAACCGGGATAAGATATTAAAAGGGAAGGTTTTTCACTTTATCCTCTCATTTGTAGGAAATCTTTCCAGCCAGGATAAGGATTTATGCCTGAAGACAGCCGGGCAGAAGGCAGCTTTAGAATTTCCCTACCTCAAGGATTTAAAGGACGATATCTCAGTTGTGCGGGATATTCTGGGAGATAAAAAATTCAGGCCGTTTTTCTATCTAAAAAAAGAAGACATTGTATATCAGGAAAAGGAGGTCGTGGATTCATCGGGGAATCTAAAGAGGATTGACCGGCTTATCGTGATGCCTCATCAGGTATGGATTGTTGATTATAAGAGTTCAAAAGATGAAGCCCTTTCCCAGAAAGAACAGATTCTCGAATATAGAGATATCGTCCGGTCACTTTATCCGGACCGGGAGATAAAGTGCTTCCTGATTTATCTGGACACCCGGACCATTGAAGAAGTGGAACAATGAATAAAATAGTAACCTGCGGTTTAAACGAAAATTTTATCGGGAAGCTTACCGATTTTGTCGAGGAGAATTTCCCGGAATATCCTTCCGGGATAAACCGGCTGGCCTTTGTCTTTGAAGGGAAGCGGCCGGCATTATTTCTGCAGAAGTCCCTGTCAGAGAGAATAGAGAAAAGTTTTTTCGCCCCGAGTTTTTTCTCCATCGATGAATTTGTTCAATATACTCTTGCCAAGAAAACTCCTTTTACAAAGATACCCAACATGGAATGCTGGTACATGATTTACAGCCTTGCCCGGGATATTGCGCCCGGGATTATAAAAGGAAGAGAGAAATTTTCCCAATTTTTACCCTGGGCCAGGGAAATAGCCAATTTTATAGATTTACTGGACACCGAAAACGTAGCTTTAGATTCCTTAAAGAATATTCAGGCAGCCGCAAACATAGGTTACGAGATACCCGAGAGCATAAACACCTCCCTTAGAAATATTATTGCCATTCGGCAGGCCTACCATAAACTGCTGGTTGATGAGAAATCCTTTTCGAAAGGGTTTATCTATCTTTCAGCATCCCAGGCGGTAAAGGAAGTAAATTTTGATGAATTTGACAAGATTTTCTTTTGCGGGTTTTTCTATATTCAGAAGACAGTCCTTGAAATAATCAAACATCTTTTTGATAACGACAAGGCGATTCTGTTTTTTCAGGGAGACAGAGAAAGGTGGCCGTCCCTGAAAGAGGCCTCCCGGGTCCTGGGTTGCCCGATTGAACCGGCCGGAAAGGAAAAGGGCGATTACACCCTGAAACTACATTCCGCCTTTGACCGGCATTCCCAGGTCTGCGCGGTGAGAGAGATACTGAAAAAGACAGAAAATCTTTCTTCCACCGCGATTATTCTTCCTGACCCCAATAGCGTGATACCATTGGTTTCTGAGATAGCTTCCCTTGTGGGCGAGTTCAATATCTCTTTGGGTTATCCCCTGAAAAGGAGTTCAGTTTATTCCCTGTTTGACTTTATAGTCCGGGCGCAGAAGACACAGAAGAAGGCCGGATATTACGCAAAGGACTATATTGCTGTCCTCAGCCAGCCGCTGGTCAAAAATCTGAAGATATCTTTTGACCACCGGGCCACCAGGGTTCTGGTTCACAAGATAGAAGAGGCCCTGTTAGGAATCGAAAGTACATCAATAAGCGGGAGCCTTTTTGTAAAACTGGAGGATATTGAGAAGGAACGCGGCCTGTTTGAGCTTGCTGTTGAGACCTTAAGGAATATGGGCATTGAGGTAACCATTCCCGCTTTGCAGGAAATCCTCGCTGAGTTACATCTGCTTTTGTTTAAGCTCTGGGAGGGGGTTTCAGACTTTAGCGGTTTTGCCGCTTCCCTGGAACAGCTTATGGACGCGCTGGTTAGAAAGAGTTTTATAGCCAGTTACCCTTTAAATCTCAAGATTGCCAAGAGGATTTATTCCCTGAAAGACGAATTGCGCAATGCCCCTTTTTGCCGGGAGGAGTTCGCAACCGGGGATATCTTCCGGATATTCCAGAGCATCATTGAAAACGAGGTGGTTTCGTTTTCGGGTTCTCCTCTCAGGGGATTGCAGGTCATAGGGATGCTGGAGACGCGCTGTCTTAACTTTGAAAATGTAATCATAATGGACGTCAATGAATCGAAACTGCCGAAGTTACACATCCGTCATCCGCTCATCCCCCCTGAGGTTATTCTGGGCCTTGGCCTGGATATAGTTGACAAGGCTAGAGCCATACAATCCTATCTGGTCGCGAGGATGGTTTCCGCCGCCAAAAACGTGCACTTTGTCTATCAGGAAAATTCGGAGGCTGAAAGAAGCAGATTTGTTGAGGAATTTCTCTGGCAGGCGCAGAAGGACAGGAAGGCATTGGATGTGATGCCGGTGGAGAAGGTTGGATTCAGGGCAAATGTGCTGCCTTTGAAAATGGAAGTTAAAAAAACCCCGGAAATGGTAGAAGCCCTCAGGGGACGTTCCTATTCCGCATCGAGCGTAAATACATATCTGAATTGCCCCCTCCAGTTTTACTACAGATATGTCCTGGGACTTGAGGAAAAGGAAGAATTATCCGAAGAGCCCGAGGCCAGGGAGATAGGCACCTTCATACACCAATTGCTTGAATATGCCTTTAGCAGGTTTGTGGAGAAAAAACCGGAGATTAACCAGAAATTCCGCAGGGATTTTTTCAGGATATTCGAGAATAAGTTCAAAAAGACATTCAGCAAAAGGATGCGTTCCGATTCTTTCCTGCTGGAGAAGGTGATGCGCTTCCGGCTTGAGCGGTTTCTGGATTTTGAAGAAAGCAGCGAGCAGAGGAAAGAAGTAGAGCAGATTCTCTATCTGGAAAAGCAATTTAGCGGAGAGATAGAGCTTTCCGGGGATATGTTTAAATTTCGTTACATAGTGGATAGGGTGGACAGGCTCAGCGACGGCTCAATATTGATCCTGGATTATAAAACCGGCTCGGATACACTGAAGCCCCAGGGGACTGAGCTTTTGGAAACGATGGAGATGACCAGAGAGTCCATCAGGGACCGCCTGAAGTCGTTTCAGCTGCCGCTCTATTATTATTTTGAGAAGAAAAAATATCAAAGACAATCGCTTAATGCGGCGCTCTATGGCCTGAGGAATCCGCGGCTGACCTACTTTGCTGATAAACAGACAGACCCCGGGAGAGCAGTGGAGCTTTGCCTGAACGCGCTGGATATGATCCTTCACGAGATACTTGACCCGGCAAAGACATTTAATGCAGACCTCCAGAACGAAAATAAGTGCCGGTACTGTCCATTCTTTTATCTGTGCAGATGATTAAAAAATTTAAAAGTGCTATAAAATTTCTGCTCCTGATCGCGATCCTGGCTTTAAGCTGGATGCTCGGCCGCCATTATTCTTTTGACATCGACCATTTCAGGGAACTGCTTCTGCGCTTTCCACTGGTCTGGTCCGGCCTGATTTTTGTTTTCTTATATGTGGCGGTGACTTTTTTTGCCTGGTTCAGCAAGGACTTGTTTAAACTGCTGGGCGCGGTAGTCTTCGGGGCATATCTAAGCAGTTTGTTTATCTGGATAGCCGAGATTTTTAATGCCACAATACTGTTTCATCTTAGTTATTTCCTGGGCAGGGATTTTGTCGAGCGTTCTTTACCCGGCAAACTGAAGAATTTTGACCAGAAACTGGCGTCTGCCGGATTCGGAGGGATATTTTTACTGAGGATAGTCCCCCTTGTCCCTTTTAGATTTTTAGACATGGCTGCCGGCCTTACCAGAGTCAGATTCCGGCAGTATCTTCTGGCTGTTATTTTTGGTTCGCCGCTGAGGATATTCTGGGTTCAGTATATAATAACAGGGGTGGGTAAGGCCTTTTTCAAGGACCCCCGCGTTTTAATAGAATATTTTACGGTTAACAAGTTTTTTTATTTTTTAAGTCTCATCTATGTGATAGTTGCTATCGTTGTGGCGTTTAAGATGAAGAATTGGGGGAAGAAGCAAGAGAATAAAGGGTAAAGCATTGGCTTGTCCTTTGACCGATATTTTGATATAATCCTGGATAACACTTGAGGAGGCAGGATGCATATAGCGGTGATTGGCGGGCATAATTGTTCGCCGGAGATAGCTAAGATTGCCGAAGAGGTTGGTAGAGAAATCGGCCGGAGGGGCGCGACCCTGGTTTGCGGCGGCCTGGGCGGGGTGATGAAGGCCGCGTCCAAGGGAGCAAAAGAGGCCGGAAGCGCAACCATCGGAATTTTGCCCGGCAATAATAAATCAGATGCTAACCCTTACATTAGTATACCGATTGTTACTGGCATGGGATATGCCCGGAACTCTCTGGTGATAAAAAACGCCGACGTAGTTATTGCTATCGATGGGAAGGAAGGCACGCTTTCCGAAATCGCCTTTGCTTTGCAGATGAACAAGCCGATAATCGGCATTCAGACCTGGGGTATAAATGGTATAATTAAGGCAAAAGACGCCAGAGAGGCAATGGACAGATTAACTGAGGTTGAAAATGGACGCAGCCGGCGATAAAGTATTTTATTGCCCGCATTGCGGTAAGCCCCTTTATGACTGGGATGCCCTGCGTTGCTTGTATTGCGGAGAGCGGCTGGATGTCAAGGCCGGGCCATTGAGCTTGCTCAAATGGCGTAAAATCAGGGTTTTTAGTGTCATTTTAGTCCTGCTTGTTATTGCGGCATTTATTTTATTGATGGTCTTTTGAGTTAAGATTCGCGCGGGTGGCGGAATTGGCATACGCGCATGCTTGAGGAGCATGTGGTGAAAACCTTGCGGGTTCAAGTCCCGCTCCGCGCACTTTATGGCGCTATCGTCTAGCCCGGCTTAGGACATCGCCCTCTCACGGCGAAGACAGGGGTTCAAATCCCCTTAGCGCTACTTTAAGGAAAAAATGCTTAAACAAATTTCCAGAGAATTAAAAAGGCACCTTCCCTTCACTGTTTTCGGAGCGGTTACAGGCGTCATAGTGATGATAATTTTTCAAAAATTGTCTTCAGGCGTCGCTTATAGGATTTTCTATGTCCTTCATCCGTTCCACGTTCTTTTAAGCGCGCTGGTTACGGCTTCTATTTATCGGCTCCATACTTGCGGAACCGGTAAGCATGTAAAAGGTAAATGTAATCTTTGGATTTTGCTGGTCATTGGCTATCTGGGGTCTATCGGTATCGCTACACTCAGTGATTCGTTAGTTCCTTATCTGGGAGAGACTTTGCTTGATATGCCGAATAGAGGTCTGCACATAGGTTTTATCGAAAAATGGTGGTTGATTAATCCCCTGGCGATATTAGGAGTTATCATAGCGTATTTGTGGCCAACAACGAAATTTCCTCACGCCGGACATGTTTTATTAAGCACATGGGCATCGCTTTTCCATATTATTATGGCTATAGGACAATCTTTAAGTTGGCTGGCATACGCCACTATTTTCTTATTTCTCTTTCTCGCGGTTTGGATACCCTGCTGTATAAGCGATATAGTGTTCCCTTTACTTTTTGTCAGAAAGCAAAAAATAACATAAGAATTTCGCGATAAAATGTAAAGCGAGTTTTAAACAGATTAACGATGAGTAGATGGCTCAAGGAGGTAGTTACAATGCAATCTTCCGGATGGATGGCACAGCTCGAAAAAGAACGCAGGGAAAAAGACGAATCGTTTATTATAAATCCCGATTCGCCAATACCTCTGGAAAGCCGTTTTAGCTTTGAGGGACTTAAATATTATCCCCCGAACCTTGACTATCGGTTTGAACTTGGCATCCATGAGCACCAGGAAAAAAAGAGCTTAGAAGTAGAGGATAGCTCCGGCCAGATCCGCCGGTTTACAAACTGGGGAGAGTTTCGATTTAAAATTGACAATCGGGAATGCCTGCTTCAGGCCTATAAGAATAATCCCGAAGCAGAGAATCTGTTTGTTCCTTTTCGGGATGCTACCAATGGAGACTTAACCTATGGGGCGGGGCGTTATCTGGAGCTTTTTTCCGGCCGGGACCGCACCGCGGAAGGGAAATGGATTCTTGATTTTAACCGGGCTTACAATCCATTCTGCGCTTATAACAAATTCTATGGTTGTCCGTTAATCCCGTTCGAAAATTGCCTTGAATTGTCGATTCCCGCCGGCGAGAAAAATTCAGAGAAATAACTACTGGCCGGGTTTCTCTTCTTTAGGCTTTTCCTCTTTTTTGGGTAAAGAGGCCTTCCAGCATTTTTTGCTGCAGAAATATTTTCCGTTCCTGTAATACCAGCCTTTTCGGCTTAACTCTTTTTTGCACTCTGGGCAGTTTCTGGGCTTTTCGGGCTTGGCCGGCGGCTGTTCTTTTGGTTTTTCCTCTTTGGGTTTTTCTTCGGGTTTTGGCTCGGCCGGTTTTCCCTCTTTGGGTTTTTCTTCCTCTTTGGGTTTTTCTTCGGCCTTCGGCTCAGCCGGTTTTTCCTCTTTTGGTTTTTCCTCTTTGGGCTTTTCTTCGAGTTTTGGCTGAGGCTTTTCTTCTTCCGGTTTTTTCTGTTCAGGTTTTTCCTCTGGCGGTACTTCAGCTTTTGCCGGAGGTTCCGGCTTATTAGTTTCCGGTTTTTGTTCAGGTTTCGATTCCGGTTTTCCCTCGGGCTTTGCCTCGGGTTTTACCTCGGGCTTTACCTCGGGCTTTTTTGGCTTTTGAGGTTCTTCTTTCGGGTTAGTTTCTTTTTCATCAACCATTGTAGTTTACTCCTTTCTAGCGTTATGTTTTTCTTGACTTAGATACAGCCTCCATTATATAATCAAGCCCGGTGATAGTCAAGCGAATCTCAAGCGAGTCCGGGATTCATAAAAAAAGAGACAGAAAATGATTAAACGCTATACACTCCCCAGAATGGGTAATATCTGGACAGAGGAGAGTAAGTTTAAAAAGTGGCTGGAGGTGGAACTGGCGGTTGTTGAGGCCCTTGCCGCAAAGAAGAAGATACCCTCCCGGGACGCCATCAACATAAAGAAAAAGGCAGGTTTCGATATAGGCCGCATCCGCAAAATTGAAAAGGATGTCCGGCACGAGACGATTGCCTTTTTGACAAGCGTGGCAGAGCACATCGGTCCTTCGGCAAGATATCTCCATTACGGCCTTACCTCTTATGACGCAGTAGATACCGCCCAGGCGTTGCAGATGAGAGAGGCAGCGGACATTATCATCCAGGATATAAAAAGATTAATTACCGTCCTCAAGTCAAAGGCCCGGAAATACAAGAAATTGATCTGTGTGGGAAGGAGCCACGGCATCCATGCCGAGCCCACGACATTTGGTTTGAAAATAGCCCTGTTTGCCGTAGAGATGCAAAGAAACCTGAAAAGGATGAAGAGGGCAAGGGATGTCATAAATGTAGGTAAAATATCGGGGGCGGTCGGCACTTTTGTTAATCTTGGTCCGTCGATTGAAGCAGACGTCTGCCGGCAATTGAAGTTAAAACCAGCCGTTCTTTCAACCCAGGTCTTACAGCGGGACAGGATTGCCGAATTTTTATCTACGATCGCTATTATTGGCGGAACCTTAGAAAAGCTTGCTACTGAAATCAGGGGGCTTCAGAGAACTGAAATATTAGAGGTAGAAGAACCATTTTCCAGCAAACAAAAGGGTTCTTCAGCCATGCCCCACAAGAAAAACCCGATTATCTCAGAAAGGATATGCGGTCTGGCAAGGGTATTAAGAGGTAATTCCCTGGCTGGAATCGAAAATATAGCGCTGTGGCACGAACGGGATATATCGCATTCGTCGGTCGAAAGAATAATTCTGCCCGACAGCACAATTATCCTCGATTATATCTTGAATAAGGCAATAGAAGTAATGAAGGGATTGGTGGTTCATCCGGGAAATATGAGAGAAAATCTTAACCGCACAAAAGGGCTGATATTTTCTGAGCGGTTAATGCTTGAGCTAATCTGTAAGGGCCTTTCCCGGGAAAAGGCCTACAGGATTATCCAGCGGAACGCAATGAAGGTCTGGAAGAAGAAGATAGATTATAAAAAACAACTTTTTTCGGATAAAGAAATTCGTAAATATCTCAACCCCCGGGAAATTTCCGCTTGTTTTGACCTTTCTCCCCACACCAGGAATGTAGATTGGGTCTTTAAGAAGCTGAAGATATAAACAAAGTGCTGCAACATGAGAAAAGGTAAAAAAATATACGAAGGCAAGGCAAAAATACTTTACGAAACAGAAGACCCCGCCTGCTTTATCCAATCATTCAAAGACGATATCACCGCTTTTGACGCCACAAAAAAAGATAGTATCAGAAGCAAGGGCGTCTGTAACAATAAGATTTCAGCGGCGATATTTACCTTCCTGGAGAAAAAGGGCATAGAAAACCATTTTGTCAAGTTACTGAGTGAGCAGGAGATGCTGGTCAGGAAGGTGAAGATTATACCTTTAGAGGTTACCATCCGCAACCGGGTAGCCGGGGGGCTGGCCAAACTGTTAGGCTTGAAAGAAGGGATGCGGCTCAAAAGCCCGGTTTTTGAATTCCACTATAAAGAGGATAAATTACACGACCCTCTGATCAACGAATACCATGTTGTGATCCTGGGGATGGCCACCCCGGGAGAGATTTCCGAAATAAAAGAGCTGTCCTTCAGGATAAATGATTTATTAAAGGACTATTTTGACCGGATAGGCCTGGAATTGATTGATTTTAAGCTTGAATTCGGCAGATGCCAGGGAAAGATTATCCTGGCGGATGAAATTTCACCGGATACCTGCCGGCTGTGGGATAAATCAACCGGAAAAAAACTGGATAAGGACAGGTTCAGAAGGGACCTCGGCGAGGTGGAAGAGACCTATCAGGAGATTTTAAAAAGAGTTTCGTCAGGACAATGAAAAAAATCACTTATAAAAAGGCAGGGGTTAATATTGATAGGGCAAACGTCTTTGTTGATAAAATAAAGAGAATTGCCCGGTCTACCAGGAGGGAAGGGGTGTTGGGCGAGATAGGCGCCTTCGGTAGTTTTTTTGAGATTTCTAAAAGATATAAAAATCCTGTTCTGGTTTCGTCATCGGACGGGGTGGGGACAAAACTGAAACTTGCCTTTCTGAGCGGTAAACACGATACAGTAGGTATTGACCTGGTAGCAATGAACGTTGACGATTGTCTGTGCCTGGGGGCTGAACCGTTGTTTTTTCTGGATTATATCGCTACCGGCAAGATTGATAACCGGGTCTTGTTCAACGTAGTGAAGGGGATAGCCAAAGGATGCCGCCTGGCCGGTTGCGCATTGATCGGCGGAGAAACGGCCGAGATGCCCGATTTTTACAGGCCCGGGGAGTATGACCTTTCCGGCTTTTGCGTAGGGGTTGTGGAAAAAACAAAGATTATAGACGGTTCCCGGATAAAAAGAGGCGACAGAATTATCGGCTTAGCCTCCTCGGGTCTTCATTCAAACGGCTATTCTCTGATAAGAAAAATTTTTTCCAAAAAAAAACTGAAAGAAAGAACCGCTGAGTTTTTAAGGCCCACCAGGATTTATACCAGGCCTGTTCTTTCCCTGATCAGGGACAGAGAATACAGGACGTCGATAGCGGGTATGGCCCATATAACCGGCGGCGGTTTTATAGATAATATTCCCCGGATTATACCCCGGGGTCTGACCGTCGAGATATATAAGAATAGCTGGCCGGTGCCCGGGATATTTTCAGAAATAAAAAAACGGGCCGGCCTGAATAGGTCCCAGATGTTTCGCACCTTCAATATGGGGATTGGAATGGTTTTGGTGGTAAGAAAGGCAAAGGCGGAAAAGATCACGGGATATCTTAAAAGAAGGTTTAAATTGCGTTCCTGGATTATTGGTGAAGTGGTAAAAGGCACGAAGGAAGCGATAGTACTATGAAGGTTTTGGTAGTAGGTTCGGGCGGCAGAGAGCACACCCTGGTCTGGAAGATAGACCAGAGCCCCCGGGTAGATAAGATATATTGCGCGCCGGGGAATGCCGGTATATCCGGGCTTGCCGAATGTATAGATATTAAACCCGATGATATAAACGGTCTGGCCGATTTTGCCGCCTCCCATCAAATAGACCTGACCATAGTTGGCCCGGAGCTTCCTCTGGTTAAAGGGATAGTTGACCTTTTTGAATCCAGAGGTTTAAGGATATTCGGCCCCACCAGTCAGGCAGCTCTTTTGGAAGGAAGCAAGGTTTTCAGCAAAGAGGTAATGCTTAAATACGGGGTGCCTACCGCTAAGGCCGAAATATTTTCAAGTTCTAAAGAGGCAAAGGACTATATTCGGGCAAAGGGAGCGCCCCTGGTAGTAAAGGCCGATGGCCTGGCCGGCGGCAAAGGGGTAATGGTTTGCCATACTCTTGACGAGGCCCTTAAAGCAGTAGAGGCCATAATGGAGAAAAAGATATTCGGCGCAAGCGGCAACCGGATATTAATCGAAGACTGTCTTTTCGGCGAAGAGGCATCGTTTATCGTTTTTACCGACGGAGAAAATGTCGTTCCGATGGTTTCCTCCCAGGATCACAAAAGAATCTACGATGGGGACAAGGGCCCTAATACCGGCGGCATGGGCGCGTATTCTCCGGCGTCGGTCGTAACCAAAGACCTTTCCGAAAAAATAATGCAGGAGATTATAATCCCGGTCGTCAACGGCTTGGCCGCCGAAGGCAAACGCTACAAAGGCGTTCTCTATGCCGGGCTGATAATTACCGATGAAGGGCCAAAGGTAATAGAATTTAATGTCCGTTGCGGTGATCCGGAAAGCCAGGCAGTAATACCCAGGTTAAAAGATGACCTGATAGATATTATCAGTGATATCATTGACGGCAGATTATCCACAAAGAGTTTAAACTGGGACGAAAGGCCCTGTGCCTGTATAGTATGCGCATCAGAAGGTTATCCCGGTCCCTACCAGAAAGGTAAGTTAGTTTCGGGCCTGGAGGTGTTCGGCAACGCCGAAGATATAGTCCTGTTTCATGCCGGGACAAAATTGTCCGGCCGGAAGGTTGTAACTGACGGCGGCCGGGTATTGGGGGTTACTGCCCTGGGTGAAGACATCAAAGAGACTATCGATAAGGCCTATCAGGCAGTAGAAAAGATTAATTTTGAAGGGATGTATTATCGCAAAGATATCGGCTATCGGGCGATTAAACAAGGCGCCGTAAAGGCGAAGTGAGGTATAAAATGAAGAAGCCGGTTATATCCGTAGTTATGGGGAGCAAGTCAGACTTAGACCTGGTAAAAAACTGCGCCGGCCTTCTTAAGGAGTTCGGGGTTGAGTATGAACTGAGGGTGCTTTCTGCCCACCGTTCGCCGGAGGCGACTGTATCGTTTGTCCGAAAGGCCAGCCAGCGGAAGATAAAGGTTATCATTGCCTTTGCCGGCGGAGCAGCCCATTTGGCCGGGGTTATAGCCAGCCATACGGTCCTGCCGGTTATCGGCGTTCCGGTAAAGACCACGGTCCTGAAAGGAATAGATTCTTACCTTTCCACGCTTCAGATGCCCAGCGGAGTGCCGGTCGCTACCATGCCGATCGGAAAAGCCGGCGCCAAAAACGCGGCTATCCTTGCCGTCCAGATACTGGGAATTTCTGATGCGGGACTCAGGAAAAAGATTACTCAATATAAGAAAAAACTAGCCCGGAAAGTTTTGACTGACGGTTTATCTCTCAAGAGTTAACGAAAATTAGCGTCTTATGTCTTCTACCAAGGTTATAAAATTAAGCCCTGTTTATCCGGAGCCCGAGGGCATAGAAGAAGCAGTCAGCATATTGAAGAGCGGAGGGCTGATTGCGTTTCCCACCGAAACCGTCTATGGTTTAGGATGCAGCCTTTTAGACAAAGGCGCCATAGAAAGAATTTATCGGGTCAAGAAACGAAAGAAAGATAAACCGCTGATTGTCTTTATCGCCGGCATCAGGGACCTGGAGAATCTGGTTTCTAAAGTACCCGAAATAGGGGAAAAATTAATAAGAAGATTTTGGCCGGGTCCGCTGACTTTGATTTTTAAGGCAAAAGACGGAAATAAAATAGCGTTGAGGATGCCTTCCAACCGGATTTCCCAGGAGATTGTGTCTAGGGCGGATGCCCCTTTAGCTACTTCAAGCGCCAATATATCCGGCAATCCTTCTCCCCGGACAGCCGAGGAGGTTTTAAAGGATTTGGACGGCCTGATAGATATACTGATAGACGGCGGGCATTCTCAGATAGGGATAGAATCCACTGTGCTGGACCTCACCACTTCACCGCCGGCCGTTCTGCGAGAGGGGGCAGTATCCCGGGAATTAATTTTTAAATTTAAAAATGTACTTTTTGTCTGCACAGGCAACATCTGCCGCAGCCCGATGGCCGAGGGATTACTCCGGCATAAATTAAAAGAACTCAATAAGAATAAGTTAGTTGAGATATCTTCAGCCGGGGTGGCTTCGCCTTTAGGGATGGAGCCAAGCGAAAATGCCGTCCAGGTAATGAAAGAAAGCGGGATCGATATTTCCGGACATAAATCCAGGCCGCTAAACCAGGATTTAATTAAAGACGCCGACCTGATATTTACAATGGAACAGAAACATAAAGACCTTATTCTGGAAGAGATGCCCCGGGCCTCTTCCAAGACCTATGTCTTGAATATCGAGGACCCGATCAGTAAGCCGGTGGAGACTTATTCCCAGGTATTAGAAGTTTTAAAAAAGAGTTTACCGCGAATATTGAAATTGTTGGAGATTTAATCAGGGAGGACTGTAGTGAAAATTGCCATTGGCTGTGACCATGCCGGTTTTAAATTAAAGGAAAAGATTAAGGCCGGTTTGTCAAAAGACGGCCATAAAATCGAAGATTACGGTACCTGTAGTTTGGAATCCTGTGATTATTCTGAATATGCTTTGAGGGTAGCCCGGGCTGTTTGCCGGAAAAGGTTTAAACGGGGAATCCTGGTCTGCGCTACCGGGATAGGAATGTCAATGGCCGCCAATAAGGTGCCGGGGATAAGGGCCGGGCTTTGTCACAATTTGGAAGGCGCCCGGTTAAGCCGCCAGCATAACGATACCAATATATTGGTCCTGGGCGCTAAATTTACAAAGCCGGCAGAAGCTGTCAAGATGTCGAGAGTATGGCTTAAAACGAAATTTGCCGGCGGCCGTCACGCCCGCCGCTTAAGAAAGCTTGCCGGGATTGAAAAGAAGTGTTGCTGCTAAATTATTAGAGAAATAAACTGACTGGTTAGCCGGGGTAAAAGGAGGGATACGTGAAACATCTCTGGGAGGTTGATCCGGAAATTTTTAGGGCAATCTATAACGAAACTGAGCGCCAGCATTCCAATATCGAACTTATTGCCAGCGAAAATTTTGTTGAGATGCCTGTGTTAGAGGCACAGGGTTCAGTGCTTACCAATAAATATGCCGAGGGTTATCCCGGCGCCCGCTGGTATCGCGGATGTGAGCATGTTGATCTGGCTGAGCAATTAGCCATCGAACGCGCCAAGAAGCTTTTCGGCGCCGAACATGCCAATGTCCAACCCCATTCCGGCGCCCAGGCCAATATGGCCATTTTTTACGCGATGCTTAATATCGGAGACAAAATCCTGGCTATGAACCTGGCTCACGGAGGACATCTTACCCACGGCCACCGGCATAATTTTTCCGGTAAATATTTCGAGATAATTCCTTATGGAGTAAGCAAAACCGATGAACGCCTGGATTATAATCAGATTATGGACCTGGCCAAGAAACATTCTCCGAAGATGATTATTGCCGGCGCCAGCGCCTATCCGCGGATTATTGATTTTAAGGCAATACGCGAGATTGCCGACAAGACCGGTGCTTTTGTAATGGTTGATATGGCCCACATAGCCGGTTTAGTAGCAACCGGCCTTCATCCCAACCCTGTTCCTTACGCGGAATTTGTTACCAGCACTACCCATAAGACGTTGCGGGGTCCGCGGGCAGGGATAATTCTTTGCCAGGAGAGGTTTGCCAAAAAGATAAATGCGGCCATTTTTCCCGGTATCCAGGGAGGTCCCCTGATGCACGTGATTGCCGCCAAGGCAGTTGCTTTTAAACAGGCAATGCAGCCGGAATTTAAAGAATACCAGAAAAGAGTAATCAGTAACGCGAAGTGCCTGGCCGGCGAACTGGCCAAGAAGGGCTATCGGATAGTCTCGGGGGGAACCGACAATCATCTTCTTTTAGTGGATCTGGCCCCCAAGAATATCACCGGCAAAGATGCCGCTGAGGCTCTGGACAGGGCGCGGATTACGGTCAATAAAAATCTGATTCCTTTTGACCAGAAGCCGCCTACTATAACCAGCGGAATTCGGTTAGGCAGTCCGTCGATAACCAGCCGGGGTATGGGAGCAAATGAGGCGGTGAAGATAGGCTCTCTGATTGATAAGGTTTTGGTTTCTTTAGATAATGAAGATGTAATCGAGAGCGTAAAAAAGGAAGTGGGGAAATTAGCCGAAAAATTCCCTCTTTATCAATCAATAAGAAAAAATATGAAAGAAAAATTATGAAGAAAGAAAGGCCAAATTGGGATGAATATTTTTTAGAGATTGCCGGGGTTTTAACTAAACGTTCCACCTGCCTCCGCCGGCAGGTCGGAGCAGTCATAGTTAAGGATAAAAGAATCCTGGCTACCGGTTATAATGGCGCTCCTACCGGAATAGAGCACTGCCAGACAGCCGGATGTTTAAGAGAAAATCTCAATATCCCCTCCGGCCAGCGCCATGAACTATGCCGGGGATTGCATGCCGAACAGAACGCCCTTATCCAGGCGGCCCGCTATGGCATTAATGTCACCGGAGGAGTTTTATATTGCACAAACCACCCCTGTATTATCTGCGCCAAGATGTTGATCAACGCCGGTATAAAGGATATCGTTATTCTTTCCGGCTACCCCGACCAGATGTCCAAGGATTTCTTCAAGCAAGCCGGGATTAAGGTAAAAAGGATGGGCTGATAGCCCCGGCAATCCTCATCTTTCACATCTTTTATTTCACTTGACATATACCATATATAGATGTATTATCATTTCATGCTACTATATTGTGTATATTTATGAAATGTTCTCGTTGCAAGCATCAGGAAGATAAAGTAGTGGATTCCCGGTCCTGCGGCGAGGGTTATGGTGTCCGGCGGCGCCGGGAATGTTTAAAGTGCGGCCATCGTTTTACGACTTATGAAAGGATAGAAGAAACACCGTTGATGGTGATCAAGAAAGACGGCCGGCGGCAGGCATTTAATTCCCAGAAACTCTTGAGTGGCATCAGAAGCGCCTGCGAAAAAAGACCTATTTCGATAGAGGCATTAGAAGAACTGGTCGATAAGATAGAGATAGACCTTGAGAAAAGATTTGAAACAGAGGTAAGCTCGAAAGAAATCGGAAAATTAGTAATGAAAAAATTGAATAATTTAGA
>SDBT01009011.1_pt1 | contig 16221 bp, 17 predicted proteins | sample 2277101 | NCBI WGS metagenome assembly SDBT01 (sample SAMN10404973, study PRJNA504765) | marine sediment metagenome | isolation source: marine sediment core GS10_PC15, 103 cmbsf | place: Arctic Ocean: Southern Knipovich Ridge | collected 2010 | reverse complement strand
ATGACGCTGGAAACTGCAATAATAATCGCTGGAGGGAAAGGTAAAAGACTTGAAGAAAAAACAGAAGATTTACCCAAGCCAATGATACCTATAGGAAATGTTCCTTTAATTGAAAGAACTATCGAATGGTTAAAAAAGAACGGTGTTAAAAATCTCGTTATTGGTGTAGCATATAAAAAAGAACAAATTATGAATTACCTCAAAGATAGAAAAGATTTAGGAGTTAATATTAAATATACGTTTCATGATGAAAATGGTGGCACAGAAGATGCTTTCAAAGCTGCCATAGAACAATCTGGAATTAAGGATGAGAACTTCTATGCAATGAATAGTGATCAGATAACTGATTTACAATTAGAAGGATTAACAAATGCACATCTAAGAAATGAAGCAATAGCTACACTTGTAACAGTTAAACTCAGAACAAATTTTGGAATTATTGATGTTGATATGCAAAGCAGAGTTACAAAAATCCATGAAAAATGGAATGTTCCAAATGTTCTAATGAACGCTGGGATTTATGTTTTTAATCAGGGCATTAGAAATTATTTGGAAGGGGGAAGTATTGAAGAAAAGACATTCAGAAGATTGGCAGAAGAAGGAAAATTATATTCTTTCTATTATGATGGAGAATGGTTGACTGTAAATGATAAAAAAGAGCTGAAAAAAGCTGAAGCATTTTTAGAAAAGTATAATTCTGTTAGATAGGGAGAATAAAAATGAAAATATTAATAATTTTAATTAGATGGGAAGGTGGTGTTGGAAGAGTAGTCAGTTCTATAAAGCCTTTGCTTGAAAAAAAAGGATACAAAGTTGAAGTAATATCAAGAGAAGATGACTTAAATTACTTTTCAACTAAAAAGGCATTTTTTAAATCAAGAAAAGAAGTAAATAAAAGAAATTATGATATAATTTACACTCAAGATTGGAGTTGTGCATTACCTTTCTTATTTTATAAAAAACATTATTGTTGTTTTCATGGAAATGAGCCCAGAAAAACAAGGTTTCTTCAAACATTAATAGGAAAAATCATGACAAGAAAGTTAATCGTTGTAGGAGATTCTTTAAAAAAAAGGTTTCCAAAATCTAACTTAGTTTATAATGGAGTCAACTTACAGAAATTCAAACCAAATCCTAAAGTTAGAAAAATAAAAAATAGTGTAGGATTTGCTAGTTGGACTACAAGTGAATATCATTTCAGTCAGGTTAAAGAAGCTGCAGAAAAACTTAAAAAAAGATTAATCGTCGCAAAGAATATTCCTAAAGAGAAAATGCCCGAATTCTATAGAAAATTAGAAGCATTCGTTAGTCTTCCGCCCTCTTATGCTAGTTTTGGTTTAGTTAATTTAGAAGCAATGGCTTCTGGAATTCCAAAAATCATCGGAAGTAATCTTGGAGGAGGTCATTTATTACCAATAACCAAAATAGAGAATTTTAGAAATAACTTATCTCTTGCAATAAAAAATGCTCAAAAAAGAGATTATAGGGGATGGATAAGAAAAAATAATTTTACATGGAAAAGACATACTGAAAAAATTTTGGAGATTTTTAATAAATCATTGAAAAAGAAATAATTATCAAAAATAAATAAAGATAAACTATCAATTATGAAACAACAATATTTAAAAATTAAATTTAGATTAGATATATTAAAATGAAAGTTGGAATTACAGGAGGGAGTGGATTTATAGGTTCGGCTATATATAAAGAATGTTTAAAAAGAGGTCAGGAGATTGTTCTTTTAGATAAATCTAAACCAAAGTACAACCTCCCAGAAGGAGTGTCTTGGTTTCGTTGTGATGTTTCAGATGAAAATTTGGTTAAAAGAGCCATGGATAAAATTCAACCAGATCAATTATATCTTCTTGCAGGGATTTTAGGAACGACAGAATTAATATTTCAACCAGCCCAATCAGTTAGAGTAAATGTTGTTGGTGTTGCAAATTTTATGCAAATACTAGCAGAAGGAGGAAACTTGCCTCCAACATTCTTTGTTTCAAAACCTAGTGCTTGGCCAAACATATATACTACAACAAAAGATGCTGCAAAGGAGATTATAGAATTCTACATGTCTCACAGAAATATGCCAAACCCACCAACTAAAGGATTAGAAGGAGTTATTCACAAATGGTTTAATGCATATGGACCAGGACAACACACACATCCTGTAAGAAAAGCAGTCCCTTATTTTACTTTAAAAGCTCTTTCTAACGAACCTCTAAGAATTCATGGAGATGGAACACAAACAGCTGACTACATTCATATCGAAGATATTGCTAAAATTGCAGTTACTGCTATGAATGATTATCCTCTAACAAAAGAAAGAGAAATAGATGTGGGTACAGGAGTTCCGATTGATGTAAAGTATCTTGCGGAAACCATAGTAGAACTATCCAAATCAAAGTCTAAGATAATCCATTTTAAAATGAGAAGCGGGGAATTGCCAGGTACAGAGTTGGTGGCAAATACTGTAAATATCAATAGAATAATGGGAAATAATAAACCTGGATTTAGATATAAATTTAAAGATTTTGAAGAAGGAATGATTGAAACCATTAAATACTATCAATCTATCTCAGAAGAAGAAAGAAGAGTAGCACTTGATTTTTATAAAAAAACAGAGAGATCAGAATCTAACATGAGAGATTATTTTAGAGAAGTGAATTCTAAATCTTTAGAAGAGAATACTTAGCTAAAAATAAGATTTTGATATGAATCTAAAAAACAATAATTCAGTTAGAAAAATATCATAATAAAACTTATAAATAAAAAATAATCTAAAAGATTATGGATGAAATTAAAATATGTGCAGCTCTAAGTAAGAATTCAGGTAGAGAGATACTCAAATTTTTACAAGAAAAGGGAGAAAATTTAACAGATGTTTTTGTGACTCATGAGAATTATGCTATAAAGGGTTCTGGATTTAAAACATTTGATGATTTAGTTACTTCAGGTGAAAGAATAAAGCTACATAAAATCCATAGATTAGAAGATCATGTGAAGGATATAAAAAAAATAAACCCAGATCTTTTCATTATGAACTTCTCAGAAATTCTTAAAGAAGACATTTTGAGAATACCTAGAAGAGGAGTAGTTGGTTTTCATTATGCAAAGTTGCCAGAAAGAAGAGGTTGCAATCCAGCTTCATGGTCAATCCTACATGGCCTTAATGAAGAAGCAGTAACATTGCATTTTTATAATGAAAACATTGATAGAGGAGATATTATCGGGATTCAAAAATTCCTAATAAGTAAAGATGATTATTTGAAAGATGTTTTAGGAAAGATAGAAAAGTCCAATATTAATTTACTGAAAAAATATCTTGGCTCTTTAAAAGAAGGGACTGCTTCAAGAATAAAACAAATAGGTCCTAGTATTTATACTCCTCGCTTAACACCTGAGGATGCCTTAATAGTATGGGGAAGAATGACTTCAGATCAGGCCTATCGTACAATAAGAGCATTTTCATTTCCTTTTAATGGAGCATATACTATGGCAGGTTCTAAGGGGAAAAAAGAAAGATTGTATATTCTAAGAGGAGAAGTTGTAAGAGATAAGGATTTAATTGACAAAAATAATATTATTAATTGGAAAATACCTAGGGAGGAAGTACATCAAATGGTTTGTGAAGGAAGGGGTTATACTCTGACAGGAAATAGTATATTAAAAATAACAGAAACAAGAGTGGGAGAAATACAAGAATGACTAATCGAAAAATACTAGTTTTATCTGCTCATTTAGATGATGAAGTTCTAGGTGTTGGCGGAACAATGGCTAGATATGTTGCAGAAGGGAACGAAGTTTTTATCCATATAATAAGAGATGGGATTGCAGAGAGGCATCTTAGTAGTTCTGAAAAGAATGGGAACAAGAGAGAGTATGTAAAAGAGTGTGCAATTGAAAGTGCTAGAGTTTTAGGGATTCCTAAAAAAAACATTTCTTTTGGGGGCTCTTCCTTATATGAAGATTTTACTTGTACTCATATTTTGGGTAGAAAAAATGTCTTAGACAATGTAGAAAAGGTTCTTATGAAGGTTAAACCTCATGATGTATTTACTATGCATCCTGGAGACACACATACAGATCATGCAGTAGTATATAAAGCAACAGAATTAGCAACTCGTTCAATAAGCAAAGTAATTGGAGATATAGAAAGAGTTTTCTCTTACGAAACAATGTCTTCTACCGATCAAATGTTTCCTTCACAAGCTACAGCATTCATGCCAAATTTTTACGTGGACATTACTTCATATCTAAAAACCAAACTTAAAGCATTTTCAACGTATGAAACAGAGATGAGATTTACCCCTCATCCAAGGTCATTAGAAAAGATAACTGTAAGAGCTCACGCAAGGGGTGCTGAAGCAAATATGGAAGCTGCGGAAGCTTTTTGTTTATTAAGACAATTTGTAAGATAGACTTCATATTCATTATATGCATCATTTGGAAGATTACAGAAAATGGATCTTAATAATTTTACATGGGGGGATGCGGTAAATAAGTTAATAAAAATCTTTGTATAAGGAATAAAATGAATATAAGAAAAAAAATACTCAACTTAGGATTCATGAACAGAAATTTTGGAAAAAAAGTAGTTCATGTAGAAGCACCGCATGTATTTGGAGAAGAACTTAAAAAACATCTTATAAAATATAAATCAAAATGCTATTGCCTAACTCCTGCGAATTATGAATATATCAGTTCATTTTGCGGTGTGAATAGGTCTAAAAAATATTTTGAGAATTATCTAAAGAATTATTACTCAATACTTAAAAAATTCGGGGTTAATCTACAGCTTCATGTTCATCTCTCAATGTTCCCTAAGATTTTGTCTTATGAGAAAAAAGAAAAAATGATAAAAAAAAGTTATGATTTTTTTGTTAAAGAATTGGGAATAATTCCCAAGGAGATTGTATTTGGATGGTATGCTTCAGATAAAGAATCTGAAGAAATAGCCCATAAACTAAACCTAAGAATTATAAAGGAACATTTACATGTTTATGATTGGTGGATGAAATGAAAAAAATTGCGTTAGTTTTTGTAAAAAACAAAGAGAAAACCGGTCAGGGAAGTGCAGTAGTCACACCATATCTGCCCCATCCCCTTTTACACTTAGGGTCTTATCTTAAAAGAAGGGATGTAAAGGTATTCATAATTGATGAACAGCTTTGTGATGGAAAAAAAGAAATTGACAAAATAATAAATGAAGTAGATATAATTGGATTTAGTGTTATGACTATGCAAGTAACAAGAGCGATAGAACTGAGCGATTATATAAAAAAGAATTATCCTGAGAAAAAAATAATTTGGGGCGGTGTTCATCCTTCTTTATTACCTAAACAAACATTACAAGATCCAAGTATAGATTATATTTGCCAAAGAGAGGGTGAAAAAACAATTTATGAATTAGTAATTGGAAGGCCATTAAAGACAATTAAAAATTTGGGATATAAGGAAAAGGGCCAAATAATTCTTAATAAAATCAGAGAGGATTTTTTAGATTTGGACAAAGAAGATATACCAGACTGGGATTTATTAAATCTAGAAAATTATGTTAGAGATTTTATGGTTAGTGGCAAAAAGGGTGGAAGGTGTATAGCTATTACAGTTGGAAGAGGGTGCATATTTAATTGCGCATTTTGTGTTAATACGATTATGGGAAGAAGATGGAGGAAATTATCTGCAAAAAGAGTAATAAAACGAATAAAAGAATTAAAAGAGAAATACAAAATAACTCATTTTAACATAAATGATGATTGTTTTGATATTGATTGGCAAAGGGTAGAGGAAATATGTAATGGATTAATCAAAGAAAAACTGGGCATAACATGGGATGTTTCAGTACGGGCAGGGAAAAAATGGACAGATGAAAAAATGGGACTCCTTTCTAAAGCAGGATGCATCGCTGTTTCAATAGGGGCAGAATCTGGTTCTGATAGAATTTTAAAAAAAATAAAAAAAGAGATTTCAACAGAAGATATCATTTACATGGCAAAACAATGTAACAAACATAATATTTCATTAATTTCCTCTTGGATGTCTGGATTTCCCAGTGAAACAGAAGAAGAATTAAAACAAACAGTAAATTTACTTAAAAAAGTTACTAAAATATGTCCCTCCTGTTCAATTCATGGACCACAACCGCTTAAACTCTATCCAGGAAGTGAATTATATTTCGAAGCAATAAAAAATGGTTTTAAAGAACCACGAAGTTTGAGGGAGTGGGCAAAAAAAAGCAGCGATGGATTCCTTCATCACAAATACCTCCCATGGATAAAGAATCCAAAAAAATTAACGTCAATAGAATTTTATTGCATGAATGCAAATAGATTTCCTAGGAACACCCTACATAAATTTTTAGTATATTTTTCAAGACTAAGATTAAAACATAATTTTTATTTTTTTCCTTTTGAAAGCCCTTTAACGACATGGTATGTTACAAAGATAATAAACAAATAATAAATAAATTAATTTCAACAAATTATAAAAATGAAAAGCATTCATGAAATAAATAGAAAAATAAAAAATGATAAGGATATATAAATAATAATATGGCAAATATTCTATGTATTATTATGGGTATTGCAGATATAATTGCCGGAATATTGGTCTTCCTAGCCTTTGGAACAAATATTTTTGGGATTATTTTCGGATTAATAATGATCACAAAAGGATCTATAAGTTTTGTATAAGATGATAAAAAAAACAAAAGAAAAAATTTTCAATAAGACTGAGAGAAAGAGAAAACTTTTATTTGTTGATATGTATCCCCATAGCCTGGCTTATAAATTATTGTATATTTTAAAAGATTATTTTGATATTACTTTAATTGTACTACAAGAAGAAATTATCAGTCCTTTAAGAGATGATTATAATTCTCTTGGAATAAAAATATGCTATTTTGATGTAAATAAAAAAAAGGCAGATTTATTCAAGTTTATTTCTAGATTACTTCTTGAAAGAATGAAAGGTTACGATTTTGTTTTAGGAAAATCCGGCCCAAATTGGTTTACATATCTTATTTTTAAAATATTTAATTCCTCGAAAAAAATTTTCTTTCCATTGGATATCTATTTATTTTTATGGAAAAATCAGGGTATAAGGCCTAAATTAGGGGTTATGTTTGAAAAGGGTAATTTAAAAAATGCTGATTTTATTATTAATAGAAGTCTTATAAATCAGATAAAGTTAGTAAGAAAGGATGAAGTAAAAAAAATCAAAGCTAAAATTCTCCCCTTTATCCCTTGCTTTGATGAGTGGATAATCCCGATAACTAAGGATAAAACCAAAGAATTAAGTTTCGCATATGTTGGGGTCTGCCCTGATAACGCAATTATTTTAAGAGTTACATGGGCAGATTTATTTAAAAAAATTTCAGATCAGGGGATAAATCTACATATATATCCTATAAAGATAGTAGAAAAACAGGGATTTGAAAAAATTTCTAGAAAAAATATTTTTTATCATGAACCTCTCCCAAATAAAATTCTTAATAAAGAAATTTCCAAAAATCACTATGGAGTAATCTTAAGCTTTTGGAATAAAGAAGCTGTAGATGTGAGAATGATGAAAGTAGCCTTTGGAAACAAAGTTCTTTGTTATTTAGAAGCTGGAATTCCCATTATAACAGATGATGAGGGAATTTATGCAGATCTAGTAAAGAAATACAACTGCGGGATTGTCATTTCTGAGAAAGATTTACCCAATTTAAAAAAGATAATTAAAAAACAAAATTACCCAGAATTATTGAAAGGAGTAGAAAAGGCTAGGAAAGAATTCAGAACGAGTAAATATGCAAAAAAATTAATTAAAGACTTAAATACCAAATAATTCTGTTTCAAAAATATACTGTATAAAATGCACATCACTTATAGCAATGGGAAAAAAGCACTAGAAAATATATTTGAAGGCCATTCTAAAAAAGTTCTCCTAATAGAACCTCCATTTTATAATTTGTTCGGATATCAGAGGTGGCATTATCCTCTTACTCTGACTTTAATTGGAACTAAACTTCAGGAAGAAGGACATTCTGTAAAAATATATGATGCTGATAAGCCAACTGCTGAATGTAAATCATTAAATAGAACTGAAATAAAAAATAATTATTCTTTGTATAAGGAAGCGCTTGAAAATGAGAATCATCCTAGATGGAGAGAAATAAGAGAAAAAATAAGTGAGATAGAACCAGAAATAATTGGTTTGACAGCAATTACAGCAAAGATTGATTCTGCTGATAAAATTGCTAGGATAGCCAAGGAAATTATGGGCAAGAAAGTTCAGGTGGTTTTGGGAGGACCTCATGCACAGGGAATCAGATATTCTGACCCAGATTATTATTTTGGAGCAGATTATGATGCGGTAGTTACTCATATTCCAGACATTATAAACAGAAAACCTAATAAGAGGCTTTTAATGGATTATGAAAAATATTCTGGTAAGGATTTATCCAGCATTTCCACGCTTACAGGCTGCCCAATGCACTGCACTTTTTGCTGTAATTCTGGAGAAAATAAAAAAATTAATTTAAGGGGTATTGAGTTTATATCTGAAGAACTTCAAGATTTAAAAAGAGAATTTGGCACAGAAAATCCATTATATCTTCTTGATGATTGTTTCTTTTCAAATAAGAAGAGATTTGATCAACTTGGAGAAATGTTTAGAGAATCTGGTTATGAATTTTCTGCTGCTGCAAGAGTCATGGCTCTTACTCCTGAAAAAACTCAAGATTTTATTAAGCGTGGTGGAAATCACGCATATGTGGGCATAGAAAGCGGCTCTCAAAAAGTCTTGGATTTAGTAAAGAAAAAATTAACTATCGAAGATATATTAGAAAGGACAAGCTGGCTCAATGATTTTGAGCTTCCATGGAATGCTTTCTTCATAGTTGGTTTTCCTTTTGAAACTCTCGATGATATAAAAAAAACAGAAGAACTGGCTTACAGAATCAAACCAACTTATATTTCTTTGAATAGGTTTACGCCATATCCTGGAACAGAAATATGGCGAGATTATTGCAGAATCGAGGATATAAAATTTGTTGACCTTTTTCAACTAAGTCCAAATAATAGAATTATTAAATTAACTCCTGAAATTGAAAAATATATAGAAAAAATGTTTCAAGATTTTGATGCTTATAATCAAAAAAATGAAAAATAAAACTAAACAAAATTTACGTGCCGCCCCCATGAATCCATAATGGCTTTTATTAAAAGATTTTTCTTGTCGTTGGTACACTGATGTTTGCAATATTCTTTTGGGTCAAATGTTTTGAATTTTTCAGCAACTTCCTCGCTAAACCACAAATCCTTGAAGGACCTGTCTTTTATAGAGCCAAGAATTCCTTTTGAATCATAGGCTTTATTATGGCAAAGATAGACCATGCAGTCTGCTCCTATTGCAGGAGTAAACTGCATATAAAAACATCTATCATAGGTTCTTTGCGTATTTCCTGTTAATTCAAAATCTTTTTCATAAGTATCATTAATTTTAAAACTTGATGAACTGAAATCCTGACTTGCTCTGGCAATTTGTTCAACAACAAAATCCTTAAAAGGAGCATGATATGTTTGAAAATTAGGGCTCCAGGAAGGAGTAAATTTAATATTATCTGCTCCCAAATCTCTATAAAATTTAGCTGCTTGATAGACTTGATTGTGGTTTATTACATCAACTACAAAATTTATTCCAAGACTACAAAAAGGTTTTTTTGACTTTGCAAATCCAGCAATGTTGTTAATAAGTTTATCGAACTCTGCTTTTGGTCTTTTTCTTATCTCGTTAAAAACTTCTGGAGTGCAGGAATTGGAAGAAACTCTTACCCATTCGGCTGAACTGAGAAGTTCAGCCCTTTCTCCAGAAAGTTCCTGGCCATTTGTAATTATAGATAAATCAATTTTAGACTCCAATGTTTTTTTTAATGTTTCAGTTATAAATGGATAAATTAAAGGTTCTCCCCCTCCTGAATATGTTATTGCTTTAACACTCATTTCATTAAAATCTTCAAGGATTTCCTGCATTTTTTCTTTAGGAATCATGCTTTTTCTGTCCATATTTGAATGTATGCCTGAAAATCCAACATCATAAACACAATTATAGCAATTATGATTGCACGGATTCATCGGCTTAATTCTTACATATATTGGGGGAGTTATTATTTCTTCTCTTATTGCTCTCAATTTTTCAGGATGCCAAACTGCTTTTAAATCACTGTACTCGTTTTGCTGCATTATTACTCTTTTGATTTTATTTAATTACCATGAACTCCAGCCACCATCTACAACTAGATTATGTCCTGTTACAAATGATGATGCATCAGAAGCTAGATAGACAATAGCCCCTGCTAATTCATCTGACTGACCAATCCTGGCCATCGGAGTTCTTTTGCAAAGCTCTGTAATGTAATCCTTTCTTTCAGGTTTTCCTGGATTCATTTTCGGAAAATAACCCGGGCTAATTGCATTTACTCTTATTCCTTTTGAAGCCCATCTTGTTGCCAGATATCTGGTCATCTGAAGTATGCCTCCTTTTGCAACAGCATAATCTACTCCAGGGCAATTTCCCAAATCCAGAAATATTCTGGAATCTGTTCCAAGAAAGGAATATAAGGAAGCAATATTTATTACAGAACCTTTTCCTTTTTTAAGCATAAATGGCGAAACAGCCTTTGTACAAAGAAAATAAGATGTTTGGGCGCCCTTCATAGCAGTATTCCAATCAGCTAAAGACATTTCTTCAAATCTTTTATTTTGTTTTTGATAAGCTGCATTTACAAGAATATCTATTCCCTTATATTTTTCAATAGTTTTTTTTATTAATCCATCAACCTGAACTGGATTTGTAACATCACACACTTCTGCATCAAATTTATCTGAAAAAGCTTTGGAATATTCATCCATAAATTTATTTAAATTTTCTTTATTTCTGCTGAGAACCACAACTTTTGCCCCAAATGCTGCAAGAGTTTTTGAAACAGATGCCCCAAGATGGCCTGTACCACCAGTTACAATTGCAACCCTGTCTTCAAGAGAAAAAATGCTGGTATAATCTCGAGGTTTGGTTCCTTGTTTTTTTATATCAACCATATTTTGTTCATAAGAATTTGATTTAAAAAGATTATTGAAATTGAACATATACTCAAACATAACAAAATTTAAAAGAAAACCAATATAAAAAATAATATGGAACTTGAGATTAAAAAATTAAAAGAAAGAGCTAAGAAAATTAGAAGAGACACTCTGCAATTAGCTAAAGAAAATAACGGTTATCATATAGGGGGTAGTTTTTCTGCTGTAGAAATATTGGTGTCTTTATATGATATTGTTCTGAATGATAAAGATAAATTTATATTAAGCAAGGGCCATGCATGTTTTCCTTTATATGTTTTGTTAAGGGAAAAAGGATGCAATCCTGCTCTTTCAGGCCATCCAAGCATTGATGTTGAAAATGGAATAAATTGCACAACAGGAAGCCTTGGACATGGATTACCAATGGGTATTGGGATGGCTATGGCTAAAAAATTAAAAAAAGAAAAGGGGAGAATATATGTTTTAATGGGGGATGGAGAATGTCAAGAAGGAACAACTTGGGAATCATCTCTTTTAGGGGCACAATATAAATTGGATAATTTAACTGTGATTGTTGATTTTAATAAAGTTCAGGGCTCTGGAAGAGTTAAAGATATTCTACATTTAAGAGGTCTTGAAGGAATGTTTGACTCTAATTGCTGGTCTGTTTCAAGAATAGACGGACATTCATATGAACAAATTATTCCGTCCTTAAAAAAGCATATTCAAGAAAAACCAAGAATAATAATTGCAGATACAATAAAAGGAAAAGGCGTGAGCTATATGGAAGGAAAACCTGAATGGCATGCGAGATTTCCTAATCCTGATGAACTTAAACAAGCTTATGAAGAACTAAAATGAGAAGAGAATTTGGAAAAACACTAATAGAACTTGCACAAAGAGATGAAAAAATCATACTTATTACAGGAGATGTTGAGCATAATATGGGTGAATTTAAAAGACTATTTAATAAGAGATTTTTTGATGTTGGACTATGCGAGCAGAGTATGATAGGCTTGGCTGCAGGACTAGCTCTTGAGGGCTTTAAACCGTATGTTTATTCAATAACTCCTTTTGTTCTTGAAAGACCATTTGAGCAAGTGAAGTTGGACATAGACCAACAGAATTTAAATGTAAAATTAATAGGATATGCTGATTATCCAACTGCCGGTCCGACACATGCGGAATTAGATGGGAAAGGATTGAGTGCACTTTTTAATAATATTCAAAGTTATTTCCCATCTAATTCAGAAGATACAAGAAAAGCTTTATTGGAATCATATCAGCATGAAAAACCGACATTTATTAGTCTTAAACGAGACAAAGCCCTTTGATAATTCTAAATTAGAATAACATATAAATATTTAAAAATAAAGTTCTGATGTATTTTCCATGTCAAAAGTATTTATTACAGGAGGAGCTGGCTATATTGGAAGCATTCTTGTTCCAAAAGTTCTGGAAAAAGGATATGATGTAAGAGTGTTAGATTCAATGATTTTTGGAGATAAGGGATTAGAAAAAGTAAAAAATAGATGTGAAATTGTTCGGGGAGATATAAGAAATTCTGGTTTAATTAAAAAATGTTTAGAAGGAGTTGGGTCAGTCATACATCTTGCAGGTATTACCAATGATCCTTGCAGCGATTTAGATCCTAATTTGACAACAGAGGTTAATCTTGAAGCAGCTGTAAAATTGGGCGAAATGGCGAAAGCAAAAGGTGTAAAAAGATTCCTCTTTGCTTCAACCGGAAGCGTTTATGGGATAAAAGAAGAATTGAAAGTTACCGAAGAAGCAACAACGAATCCGATTACTATATATGCAAAAACAAAAGCAGAGGCTGAGAGAAGACTTATGGAATTTAATAATGGAAATTTTACGACATCAGCATTAAGGTCTGCTACAGTTGGAGGGTATTCTCCAAGAATGAGGCTTGATTTAGTTGTGAATATATTAACAGATCACGCAGTAAATAAAGGCAAGGTAATTGTATACGGTGGTGAACAAATGAGGCCAAGCATTGATATTCAGGATATAACTGATTATTATGTAGAAATGTTAGAATTTCCTTCTGAAAAGATAGGTGGGCAGGTCTTTAATGCTTCTTGCAGCAATTATTCTGTAAAGCAGATAGCTGAAACTGTTTGCAGAATTGTTGGAAAACATACAGTTATAGAAATACAGGATACAAAAGATTTGAGATCTTATCCAATGGTTTCAGAAAAAATTAGAAAAGTGCTGGATCTTAGCCCAAAATACAGTCTGGAAAATACAGTGGAAAGATTAAAAGAAGCTTTTGAGAGAGGAGATATCCCAAATCCCTCTGATGCAATATATAAAAATATTGAAACTATGAAAAAATTTCAACTGAAATAATATGATGTCTAAGAAAATAATGTTTACATATCCCAATCTGAAGTGGACAGAATGGATGGAAAGAACTGCTTGGTCAATTCATCCATATAATATTGGGCTTTTAAAAGCAATGATTGAGGATAAATATGAAACGGTTTTTGTTGATGCGCATACAGATAACTTAAGCAAAAAGCAGTTTGCAAGAAGGATAGAAAATGAACATCCTGATATTCTTGGCATATCTGTATTGACTGATGAATATGCAGAATCTGGAAGAATTGCTGCAAGAATTGCAAAAGAAGTTAAACCTGATATAAAAACAGTGCTTGGAGGAGTATATGCAACATCCTGCCCAGAACAGGCAATTCAAGAACCTTCATTGGATTTTGTTGTGGATGGAGAAGGAGAATATGTTTTTAGGGATTTATGCGAACACCTGCTTAATGGGAAAAAACTTCCAACAAAAGGAATTCTATTCAGGAAAAATGGCAGTATAATAAATACTGGCAAGGCAGATTTCATAGATGATTTGGATGCTCTGCCTTTTCCATCTTATAAAGGCATATATTTTATGAAATATGCAACAAGAATTCAAAGAGAGTCAATTGAGATGCCCAGGGCAATACCTTATGCCCATATATCAACTTCAAGAGGATGCCCGTTTAAATGCTGTTTTTGCGAAGCAGGTTTTATCTCGGGAAAAAAAGCAAGGCTTAGGAGTTTAGAAAACATATTGAATGAAGTAGAAGGATTAATTAAAGATTATGGAATAAAAGGGCTGATTATTGATGATGATAATTGGCTTGTTAATAAAAATAGGGGAGAAAAATTAGTCAGAGAATTTATTGATAGAAAATATAATCTTAAATGGCAACCAATAACCGTGGCATTATATCAACTTGATAAAGAAATTATTCCGCTTCTTAAAGAAAGCGGTATGCAGGTAGCACAAATTTCGTTTGAGAGCGGAGTTAAGAGAGTTCTGAAAGAAATTATCCATAAACCCCTTAATCTTGAGCATGGAATAAAAATGGTTGAAGAATTGAAAAAGAATGAAATAGATACCACTGCAAATTTTGTCATTGGTTTTCCGGGAGAGACATGGGATGAGATAAGACAGACGCTTAGATTTTCTGAATCAATAGATGTTGATTATGTCAAAATAAATATTGCAACACCCCTCCCAAATACAGAATTATATGAGATGGCAAAAAAAGGGGGCAATCTTGTGAAGGATTTTAGATTTGATAGGCACCTATGGTCAGATGGATGGATAAAAACAAACGAGTTTACACCACAAGATTTAAAATTTTTAAGAGCATATGAATGGGATAGGATAAATTTTGCGACTCCTGAAAAACGCCTGAAAATAGCAGATATGATGGGAGTTTCTCTTGAAAGACTGGGTGAGATAAGAAGAAGTACATTAGAAAAAGCTAGTTTGTAGTTATATGTTCTCTTACATAAATATTTATAAGTTTTATTAGAATTTCCATGATAATTGGAAAGTGAAATCCATATCCCATGACCATTTTATTTAAAGATGGAAAATACTAAAAGAGATTTAGAAATACCTGAAGGTTATAATTACATTGCCCTATTTCTTACAATGAGATGTAATCTTAAATGTAGTTTCTGTCTTAACTCGTTTGATAGTGACTTTAATAGAAAGAGATTTCCAGAAGCAGACGGAGAGAGTTGGATTAGAGGATTGAATAGAATTAAGTCGAGGAAAGGGGTTCCTATTACTTTTAGTGGAGGAGAACCTTTTCTACATCCAGATTTTATGACAATTATAAATGGTTTAAATCCTGATTTGGAGATAGATATTTCGACAAATCTTTACTGGGGAAAAGGACTGGAGAGATTTATAAAAGAAGTTCCTGCTGAGAGGTTGATGAGAGAATCCCCCTACCCTTCAATAAGAGTTAGCTATCACCCAGAACAAATGGGAAGTGGAGAGAGATTATTTACAAATGTTAAAAGAATGAAAGATGCAGGATTTAATGTTGGAATATACTCTGTTTTATATCCAAGTCCAGAGCATCTACAAGCTATAACACAAATGCAATTTAGGTGTGCAGATGAAGGAATTCTTTTTAGAGTAAAAGATTTCACAGGAACTTTCAAAGGACTAGCTTATGGAGATTATTCCAGATATCCTGGAGCTGCTTTCTCAAATCAAAGAGAAAACCGTCTGTGTAAAACATCTGAATTGATAATTGGTCCAGATATGAGTATATACAAATGTCACAGAGATTTATACGCAGGTGAGGGGAAGATAGGAAATCTTTCAGATTCTACTTTTAAAATAGAAGATAAATTCAGAGGGTGTGCTAATTATGGAGAGTGCCATCCTTGTGATGTTAAAGTAAAAACAAATTATAAACAACAAAGGGGACATACGAGTGTGAAAATAACTAAAATTTAGGGGATATTTTCATGAAATTAGAAAATAAAATTCATCCAGAAATAAAAAAATCTATTAAAATGGGGCTTTGTAATCAAACTCACCAATTTGTAAATTATTGTGCATTTTATAAAGAAATAGGTTGTCCTGAAACATGTCATTATGCTGAAAAAATGTATCGGAAAAAACAAAAATGAAACAAAAAGTTTTGATTATTAAAACCGGTTATTGCGAAATTTTAGATAGAGGAAGTAATTCGAGAAAAATTAGTTTAGGGGATATTCTTAGAACTACAGTGATTTTGCACCCATACAAAGACCATGAAATTACATGGATTACCAGTAAAGAAGCATTTCCTCTTCTAGAAAATAATCCGTTTATAAAAAAAGATAGGCT
>SDBT01009010.1_pt1 | contig 16221 bp, 12 predicted proteins | sample 2277101 | NCBI WGS metagenome assembly SDBT01 (sample SAMN10404973, study PRJNA504765) | marine sediment metagenome | isolation source: marine sediment core GS10_PC15, 103 cmbsf | place: Arctic Ocean: Southern Knipovich Ridge | collected 2010 | reverse complement strand
TCGCCTTAAAAAAATCCTCCTTTAATTTTTTTAAGCGACTTTTCCAACAACTTTCTCGATCAGGTTATCGGGAACAGAATCATAATGAGAAAACTGCATGGTATAAGTCGCCCTGCCCTGGGTCAATGAGCGCATATCTGTTGCATAACCGAACATTTCAGCCAGCGGACAATTAGCCTCAATTATCCTCATTTCACCCTGTTTACGGTCCATACCCAGTATTTTACACCTTCTTGAATTAAAATCATTTATAATATCACCCATATTCTTTTCAGGAGTAACTACCTCAACAGACATGACCGGCTCCAGCAGGACGGGCTGAGCTTTTTTAATAGCATCCTGTACAGCCATTGAACCAGCGATCCGGAATGCAATATCCGAAGAGTCAACATCATGATAAGACCCGTCAAGGAGTTCAACCTTTACCTTAATGACCGGATAGCCGGCCACAGATCCATTTTTCATACTCTCTTTAATGCCCTTTTCAATGGAAGATATATATTCTTTTGGAATGGCCCCTTTAGTAATCTTATTTACAAATTGAAAATTTTCTTCATCACTCGGTTCGACACTTAACACAACATGTCCATACTGCCCGCGGCCGCCTGTCTGTTTTATATATTTAGCTTCCCCTTTCTGCTTTACCTGTATTGTCTCCCTGTATGCAACCTGAATTTTTCCGACATTCGCGTGAACCTTAAATTCCCGCATCAGCCTGTCAACAATTATCTCCAGATGAAGCTCACCCATTCCGGAAATTATTGTCTGGCCGGTCTCTTTATTAGTTGAAACCACAAATGTAGGGTCCTCCTCAGACAATCTGTGCAATGATGATGAAAGTTTATCCTGATCTGCCTGGGATTTTGGCTCTATGGCTATCGAAATGACCGGTTCAGGAAACTCCATTGCTTCCAAAAGAACCGGGTGCTTCCTGTCACAAAGAGTATCACCTGTCTGTGTCAATTTCAATCCAACAGCAGCAGCAATATCACCGGCATAGACCTCTTTGACCTCGTCTCTTTTATTTGCATGCATCTTTAATAATTTATTTATGCGTTCTGTTTTATCTTTTGCAGGATTATAAACAACTGTGCCGGAAGTGATACAGCCGGAATAAACACGGAAATAAGTCAATTTCCCGACATGCGGATCTGTCACGATCTTAAATGCCAGGGAAGATAAAGGTTTTTCATCATCTGCTTCCCTTACCAGTTCTTCATTTGATTTAGGATGAATTCCAGTGACAGGAGGAATATCTACAGGTGAAGGGAGGTAATCAACAATACAGTCCATTAATTTCTGGATGCCTTTATTCTTCAAGGCAGTCCCGCAGACCACAGGTACAATAAGATTATCAATAGTGGCTTCCCGGATCACTTTCTTTAATTCTTTAACTTCGATTTTTTTCCCATCTAAATATTTTTCAAGCAGGGAATCGTCTTCCACTGCCAGTGCTTCCATTAATTTCTCCCTGTAAGAATCAACCTCTTTCTGCATCTTATCAGGAATGGGGACTTCAATGATCTTTACACCATAGTCCTCCTCTTCCCAGTGAAAAGCTTTTAATTCAACAAGATCGACAATGCCTTCAAAATGATCCTCTTTCCCTATAGGGAGCTGTAAAGGAAGGGCTTTATCCGTAAGCACATCTAAGATCATATCAATGACTCTATGAAAATCAGCGCCTATCCTGTCCATCTTATTTATAAAAGCAATTTTAGGAATTCCGTATTTATCAGCCTGGCGCCATACTGTTTCAGACTGGGGCTCCACTCCTTCAACAGCACTGAAAACACCGACAGCACTGTCTAAAACCCTTAATGATCTTTCAACTTCCATGGTAAAATCAACGTGCCCGGGTGTGTCAATAATGTTTATCCTGCAGTCTTGCCAAAAACATTCGGTTGCCGCAGCAGTAATGGTTATACCTCTCTCCTTCTCCTGTTCCATCCAGTCCATTTCAGCTGCACCGTCGTGAACCTCTCCTATTTTATACGTTTTCCCGGTATAATAGAGTATTCTTTCGGTTATAGTTGTCTTGCCTGCATCAATATGAGCAATAATACCAATATTCCTCTGTTTCTCTATGGATAAATCTCTTGCCATTAAAAAAATTACAAACCTCCTACCATCTAAAATGCGCAAAAGCCCTGTTCGCTTCAGCCATTTTATGTGTATCATCCTTTTTCTTCATACAAGAACCGGTATTATTATAAGCATCAATGATCTCCTGTGCCAATCTTTCATACATGGGCCTGGATTTCCTGGCCCGGGCAAATCCTATTATCCAGTTAAAGGCGAGGGAAACCTGCCTGTCCTTTGGAACCTCAATCGGTATCTGATAAGTTGCACCGCCTATCCTCCTGGATTTAACCTCAACATTAGGTTTTATATTATTCAATGCAGCCTCAAATATCTCCATGGGTTCTTTGTTCAGTTTTTTCTGCAAAATGTCAAATGCATTATAAGCTATGGTTTCTGCAACACTTCTCTTACCGCTGTAGAGCATCTTGTTTATAAATCTGGCTACAAGTATACTGTTGTACTTCCTGTCCGGTCTGACCTTTCTTTTAACTGCTCTTTTTTTTCTTGACATAATTAAAATAATCCTTATTATTTATAAATTTTTAATAAGGACACAAATCTCTTGCTTCCTCCAGTTATAAGCCATAAGTGATATAATAAATTACAATTAATAACTTATAACAAATAATAATATACTGAATCTTTTGGAGCACCCAGGCGTCTACTAAATGCTTTAAAATACTACCTTCTTTGTACTCGAACTCCTTAATTTGAGGCCTGATACTCGGCATACTCAGGCCTTAGGTTTTTTTGTCACATATTTGGACCTGCTTTTCTTTCTATCAGCCACTCCAAGAGCATCAAGAGCACCTCTTATGATATGATACCTTACACCGGGCAGATCTTTAACCCTGCCGCCTCTTATTAAAACAACTGAATGCTCCTGAAGGCTGTGGCCTATACCCGGGATATAAGTTGTAACCTCAATTCCATTTGTTAACCTCACCCTTGCTACTTTTCTTAAAGCAGAATTCGGTTTTTTAGGTGTAAATGTCATAACACGAGTGCATACACCTCTTTTTTGAGGCATTCCCATAAGCGCAGGTGATTTACTCTTTTTGGATACCTGTTTTCTACACTTTCTTACTAATTGATTTATTGTTACCATAATCACTAAACCTTAAAATAAAGCTTAAAAGGTTAAAAAATATAATCTTTTATTTTGTAACGTCAAGTAAAAAATGATAAAAAAAAAAGAAAAAAAATAACATTTTTTATAACAAAAATATATGCTTTTCAAATAATTATATCACTGATATAGTTACTTTCTCGCCTTTTTTCGCTATTATGAGGTATATACAAGATAAGCTACAAAGTGGCTTATCTTGTATAAGGCTTTCCTTCAACAGTTTTATTATTTTCACGTTTATGAAAATAATTTCATATATACCAAATAATTATTTCTTTGCCTTTGCTTTTTTAGCGGATTTTTTTTCTTTCTTTTTTTCTTTCTTTTTTCCTTTCTTTTCCGTTATCTCTTTTTTTTCTTTTTTTACCTTTTTTTCTTTTTTCTCTTTAATATCTTTTACGTCTTTTTCATCTGGTATTTCTTCTTCTGCAGGAGTTTCTTCTTTCCTTTTAACAGACGGGGCTTTCGCATCTACTTCCAGGTCATGATATATACTCAAGCCTGTACCAGCCGGGATAAGATGGCCAATAATAACATTTTCTTTTAATCCCCTCAGGTTATCTCTTTTGCCCTTGATTGCAGCATCAGTTAAAACTCTTGTAGTCTCCTGAAAAGAAGCAGCAGAAATAAAACTGTTAGTATTCAGAGAAGCTTTTGTAATACCCAGGAGTGTGGGCCGGCCCATGGCCGGTTTTCCGCCTTCTTTTAAAACCCTTTCATTTTCCTCTCTGAATTCAAACTTATCTATTGTGTTCGCTACTATGAACTTAGTATCGCCGGCATCAGTTATTTCAACCCTGCGCATCATCTGCCGGATAATTACAGAAATATGCTTATCATTAATTTCAACATTCTGTAACCTGTAAACATTCTGGATCTCATTTAAAAGATATTCCTGAAGTTCCTGGTCACCTTTTATTTTCAGTATTTCCTCAGTATCGATATTACCATCGTTTAATGCATCACCTGCATGGACAAGGTCGCCTTCATGAAAAGTCAAATGGGACCCGATAGGAACATAATATTTCCTTTCTTCGCCTGAATCTGCAATGATCTTAATGATCCTTTTCCCCCTTAAAATTCCTGCAAATTCTACAGCGCCGTCTATTTCACTCACAACAGCACAATCTTTCGGGCGTCTTGCTTCAAATAATTCTTCAATACGCGGCAGTCCGCCTGTGATATCTTTGGTCTTGGATATCTTTTCCGGGATCTTTGCTATAACTGATCCCACATCCACTCTATCACCATCCTGGACAGTTAAATTAGCACCATAGGGAAGCGGGTAATTCTCACTTTTATGATCGTCCCTGGAAACAATAATTCTCGGCTGTAATTCCAATTCCTTTTCCTTACTCTTAATAATAATCCTGTTGATATTATCTGTGATTTCATCCCTGTCCTCTTTTAAAGTCTGGCCGAGTATGATATCCTTAAATTTTACCGAACCTGAATGCTCGGTGATAATAGGTTCATGAAATTGATCAAAAGATGCTATTAATTTCCTTTTCTCAACTATCTCCCCTTCTTTAACAAATATCTGCGTACCGATCTTTAACTTTTTAATCTTCTTTTCGCTTAAAATAACATATTTTTTATTAAACTCCTTTAAAACACCCATATGCTTGGAAATGATCTTCTTTGTCTTTGTAAGCATCCCGATCTCCTGTCCGATAATAACTCGTTTATTCAATGCAGCAATCAGCTTTATACGTTTTTTATCACCTACTTCAAATATCTGACGGAAGACTATCTGCCCGCGTCTGCTCAACAGGTTCTCTCCATTCTTCTTAACAACTATCCGTTTAGGTACTTTTTCCATATAAACAGGATAACCGTATACAATCTTACCTTCCTCAAATTCAGTTGAAGCTGTTCCGCCGATATGAAATGTTCTCAGAGTCAACTGTGTACCCGGTTCACCGATAGACTGAGCCGCAATAGTACCTACAGCCTCACCTTTATCTACTAATCTTCCAATTGCAAGGTCCCTTCCATAACATAACTGACAAATCCCGTATTTACATTCACAGGTAAGAACCGAACGTATCTGAACAGTTTCAACACCCATATTTACAATAATATCAGCTTTCTCTTCAGTAATCTCCTCATTAGATTTCATAATAATCTTTTTTGTATGAGGTTGATGTATATTCTGTAATGTTATCCTTCCAATGATACGGTTCTTAAAATGCCTTAATTCTTCTTCTTCACTGGATTTCGCCCTGATTGATATACCATTAATTGTTCCGCAATCACGTTCAGTAATAACCACATCCTGTGCTACATCTATCAGCCTTCTTGTTAAATATCCGGCATTAGCGGTTTTAAGAGCTGTATCAGCTAATCCCTTTCTGGCTCCGTGTGTTGAAATAAAATACTCAAGTACTGTCAACCCTTCTTTAAAATTGGATATAATAGGTAATTCAATGATCTCACCGGAAGGTTTTGCCATTAATCCTCTCATTCCGGCCAGCTGCCTGATCTGCTGTTTGTTGCCCCTGGCTCCGGTTTCAGCCATCATAAAAACAGGATTAAATCCATTCTTATCTTTTTCCAGGCCAACAAGCATCTCTTCTGTTACATTCTCATTAGCTGAAACCCATATATCAATGATCTTATTATATCGTTCGGAATTTGTTAAATTTCCGCTTTTATAAGCTACTTCTATCTTTTCAACCTCTTTCAAAGCTTCATCAATAATTTTATATTTTCCATCAGGAATAATAATATCCTCGATACCAATGGTCACCCCGTAAACAGTCGCATAATGAAAACCTACATCTTTTAAATCATCCAGTACTTCAGCAATGACTCCCGGCCCGTATTTTCTGTACATATCATATATTGTATTAGATAATTCTTTACTTGTAAAATTCTTATTAATAAAAGGTTCTTCATCAGGCAAGGCATCATTCATAATTATTCTGCCAAGGGAAGTTTCACAATAAGTATTATCCATCTTAACCTTAATTACTGTATTAAGGCCTATGACACCTCTATCATAGGCAAGGGTAACTTCATCAGAAGAGGAAAAAACTTTTATCTTTGCACCCTTTTCCAATTTTTCTAATTTAGTTAAAAATCCAATACCCAGCACCATATCCTGGGTGGGATAGACAATAGGCTTCCCATTAGAAGGTGAGAGCATATTTCTTGAAGAAAGCATAAGCATCCAACTTTCAATCTGGGCTTCATAAGAAAGCGGTACATGAACAGCCATCTGATCGCCGTCAAAATCAGCATTAAAAGCTTTACAAACAAGAGGATGAAGCCTGATAGCCTTTCCTTCAATTAAAATAGGTTCAAAAGCCTGGACACTTAACCTGTGCAATGTAGGCGCCCTGTTGATATAAACAGGGTGCCCCCGAACCACATCTTTTAGGATCTCCCAGACCACTTCATTCGCATTATCTACCAGTCTTTTTGCACTTTTTATATTTGTACTCAAACCCAAATCCACTATTTTTTTCATGACAAAAGGTTTAAACAGCTCCAGAGCCATCTTTTTAGGCAGTCCGACCTGGTGGAGTTTTAATTCCGGCCCCACAACAATAACTGAACGGCCGGAATAATCAACACGTTTTCCCAGCAAATTCTGACGAAACCGGCCCTGCTTGCCTTTTAACATATCAGATAATGATTTCAAAGGCCGGTTCTGCGCTCCCTTGACCGCCCGCTTCTTTCTGCTGTTATCAAATAAAGCATCTACCGCCTCCTGCAGCATTCTCTTCTCATTCCTGATAATAATATCAGGGGCATTTAAGACCATCAGCCTCTTTAAACGGTTGTTCCTGTTAATAACCCTTCTGTACAGATCATTCAGATCTGATGTTGCAAATCTTCCCCCTTCCAGCTGGACCATCGGCCTGAGTTCAGGAGGAATAACAGGGATCACCTCCAGTATCATCCACTCTGGCTTAGTTCCGGAATTTAAAAAATTTTCAAATATCTCCAGTCTGCGCAGGATCCTTTTATCAGTCTTTAAACCTTTTTCATGCATCTTTTCCCTTAAGACCTTTATTTCAGAAGTAAGGTCTAATTCCTGTACTAATTTTTTTATGGCATAAGCACCAAGGCCAATAACTATACCTGCTTTTACATCACTCATGGATTTTTCTTTTTTTTCAATATCAATAATGACTTCATGAAATTTGTCTTTAACCTGCTGATATTCTTCAGCAAAATTGTTGCGGATAAAATCGCCAAGTAAAAACTGTTCTTCTTTTTCCTCTGCTTCCCTCTCTTTTCCTCTGACATCAGATGCATGCCTGTTCGAAACTATCTCGATAATTATATCATTAATAATATTATCATAAAAAACTTCTTCAGGATAAACATCTTTGACTTTTAATTTACTTTTAAAATAAACACTGATATTGGCATCTATCTCTTTTAGAATATTAAAATTAATATCAATAACAATTATCCTTTCATAATAAATAACACTTCTCAAATCACTAATAGAAATATTCAGAAGTGAGCCTATCCGGCTGGGGATATTAGAATAAAACCACATATGAGCAACAGGGGCAGCAAGTTCAATATGCCCCATTCTTTCCCTTCTCACTTTAAAATGCGAAACCTCGACACCGCACCTGTCACAGACAACTCCTTTATATCTCATACCTTTAAATTTACCGCAGGAACATTCCCATTCCTTTGTTGTACCGAAAATCTTTTCGCAAAAAAGCCCGTCCCTTTCCGGCTTTAAAGTCCGGTAATTTATAGTCTCCGGTTTTTTAATTACACCGAAAGATATTTCCCTGATCCTGTCAGGTGATGCTATATTGATCTTTATTGAAGCTAAATCAATAAACTCTTTCATAAAAAACTCCTCACTGTATTAGGTTATAGTTAATCGGCAAGGATGAAGTCAGTCTTTTCTGCATCTTCGAGCCGGACAAGCCGGCCACTTGCTGCAGAAAAGACTGACTCCATCCTTTTTTCTTAAACTACGAACTATGAACTAATTACGTTTTTCTTTTAAAAAGATCACTGAATGATGTTTTCTTCAATTTACGGAAATCCATCATTGCCCCTTCATAAAGGTTCAACTGCTGGTCCCGGCTGTTATAAGCAGTTATATCAAGACATAATCCGCGTAATTCCTGTATAAGTACATTAAAGGATTCAGGTATACCCGGTGAGGAAGCATTACTGCCTTTAATAATAGCCTCATAAACCCTTGCCCTGCCCATCATATCATCAGATTTTACAGTTAACAATTCCTGTAATGTATTGGCAGCACCGTAAGCCTCCAGTGCCCATACTTCCATTTCACCGAACCTCTGGCCCCCGAACTGTGCTTTTCCGCCAAGCGGCTGCTGTGTAACCAGGGAATACGGCCCGGTTGAACGTGCATGTATCTTATCATCTACCAGATGGGATAACTTCAGCATATACATATATCCGACCTTTACAGGGAATTTGAATGTCTCACCTGTCCTGCCGTCATATAAAACCGACTTCCCATTCGGCGGCAGGCCAACATTTTTTAATATATATTCTATTTCTTCCGGTTTCGGGCCCTCAAAAACAGGTGTCATATAATGAAGGTCCATGACTTTAGCAGCATACCCAAGCTGAGTTTCCAGGATCTGCCCTATATTCATACGTGAAGGTACTCCAAGAGGATTTAAAACCATCTCAATAGGCGTTCCGTCTTCAAGAAAAGGCATATCCTCTTCAGGCAGTATCCGCGACAGGACACCTTTATTACCATGGCGTCCGGCTAATTTATCACCAACTTGTAATTTTTTCTTGCTTGCAACATAGACTTTAACAAGTTCTTCAATCCCGGGTTCGAGGTCATCTCCGTTCTCACGTTTAAAAATCTTAATATCAATTACAATACCCTCACCACCATGCGGCATACGTAATGAAGTGTCCCTGACCTCCCTTGCCTTTTCACCAAAAATAGAATGCAGCAGTTTATATTCAGGAGTCAATTCTGTCTCGCCCTTTGGCGTGACCTTTCCTACTAAAATATTACCTGGCTTCACATACGACCCGATCCTGATGATGCCGTCTTCTCCGATATCCAGCAGGGATGGTTCAGTTAAATTCGGAATATCACTGGTAATGATCTCTTTCCCGAGTTTAGTATCCCTTGCCTTAACTTCAAACTCTTCAATATGTACTGATGTTAATGTGTCATCTTTCAATAATTTTTCACTGACAAGGATTGCATCCTCGTAATTATAACCTTCCCACGGCATAAAGGCTACCAGCAAATTTTTACCTAACGAAAGTTCTCCGAAGGAGGTAGCCGGCCCGTCAGCTATGATCTCATTCTCCTTGTTGTAATCTCCGGCTGCAACAAGCGGCCTCTGATTAAAACATGTCCCCTGGTTTGTCCTTATGAACTTCTTTAACTCATATATATCAAGATCACTCTTCCCGGACGGATCATCCGGCTTGACAACAATCTTCCCGGCTTCAACATCAATCACTTTCCCCTTCCTCTTGGCTGAAACGACCACACCTGAATTAGCAGCAGCGATCTTTTCCATGCCGGTCTGAATAAAAGGCTGTTCGGTCTTTAAAAGCGGAACCCCCTGCCTCTGCATATTTGAACCCATTAAAGCACGGTTGGCATCATCATGTTCAAGAAAAGGAATCAATGAAGCTGAAACACTGAATATCTGCATGGGTGAAACATCCATATAATTAACAGTTCTGGCTGGAACAAACTGAAAATTATTCTTAAACCTGGCAGATACAACTTTTTCTTTAAACACCCCGTCAGAATTAAGCGGTGCACTGGCCTGTGCAACTACTTTATCTTCTTCCTCTGCAGCTGTTAAATATTCAATCTCATCTGTAACTTTACCATTTTCAACTTTTCTATAAGGAGTCATGATAAAACCGTATTTATTCAACCTGGTCATGGTAGCAAGTGAAACGATCAAACCGATATTAGGGCCTTCAGGTGTCTCAATAGGACACATCCTGCCATAGTGTGTATAATGAACATCCCTTACCTCATAACCTGCCCGTTCACGGGTCAACCCGCCCGGTCCAAGGGCATTTAACCTGCGTTTATGGGTTAATTCAGCTAACGGGTTGGTCTGGTCCATAAACTGTGAAAGCTGGCTGGTACCAAAAAATTCATTTATGGCACTGATGACCGGCTTAGTGGAAAGCAGACTTTGAGGAGTAAAAGATTCAGGATCCTGAATTGTAAACCTCTCCCTGATTATTCTTGTCAACCTTGAAAAAGAGACTTTCAACTGATTGGACAGAAGTTCACCCATACCTCTGATCCTTCTGTTGGATAAATGGTCAATATCGTCCGGTTCTGCTTCCTGAAAATAGATTCGAAGGATCCGGTCAATAGTACGAATAATATCTTCCATAACCAGGGCAGTGGTCTTTAAAGGAGGGTCATATTTAAATTTTTCATTTATGTTAAAACGGCCGACATCATTCAGATTGTAAAGTTTCTCACTGAAAAATATATTCTGAAAATCCAATTCTATTGTCTTGGGATTAATTATATCACCCGGTTTTATAATATTCATGATAGATTCAATGGCTGACAGTATTGAATTATTCCTATCTTTGACTATGCTTTTTATAAGTACAATTTCATCATGATACTTTTCCGTGTCAAGAATATAAACATAAGGGATCTTTTCAAATGTGATCTGCTCAATAATATCAGCAGAGATCTTTTCTCCAACTTCCAGTATAACTGTTTTCCCGGTTTTATCCATCAGTGGAACAGCTAAATATTTTCCCAATAAAGAATTAATAATCTTTTCCTTTTCGCTTTGCCCCCCCTTACTGACAATATTTAACTTTCTGGAATTATAAAAAGTATGCAGTACAACCTGGTTCAAATCATATAGATGTTCCTTCTGTTCTACTAATTTTTCCTCACTCGTATGTGTAGTGACTATTTTGTTAAATGATATATATTTACATTCATTGTAATTTTCAATTGTATCATTTATTTTTATAGACTTATCATATGGAGCCTTTCCAAATCCCAACTGGACTTTTACTTTTTTATTATCTGCGGTTTCAAGGATATTTTTATTAACAATATATAAAGAATTATCTTTTTCCTCCAGATCAGATTCATTCTTAACAAATATCACTTTTCCGCTGATAGGAATTTTCGCAGCTTCCTGCTCTGTAGTACTAATAGTAATAGAATCAGGAGAACGATCATCTATCTTATATACCCCTAGTGTTCCCATTCCAATAGCTTTCAGAAAAGTCCCCAGTACAATTTTTCTCTTTCTGTCAATACGTCCGACAATAAAACCTTTATTATCAATCTCCAGTTCCAGCCATGCCCCCCTGTCCGGAATGATCTTAGTAGAATAAAGACCATGTAATTTATCATACCCGAAAAATACGCCTGGTGAACGGTGGATCTGGTTTACCACAACTCTTTCAGCACCATTAATAACAAACGTTCCCCTGTCAGTCATATAAGGCAATTCACAGATAAAAACATCCTGTTCCCTCACCTCACCAGTATTGCGGAAAATCAATCTTAATTTCGCTTTAATGGGGACAGTATGACTTTTCCCTATCATTTGGGCATCATTTTGATTATATTTGGGTTCTCCAATTATATATTCAATAAACTCTAATATAACATTTCCGTCAGGAGAGAAGACCGGAAAAACTGATGAAAAAACATTTTGCAAACCCTGATTTAACCTTTTATCCGGTTTAGTATTATACTGCAGGAACCATTCAAACGAATTCAACTGGATTTCAATTAAATTAGGCATGGTAGCCAGGTTCTTCTGGAAATCTCCAAAATATTCTTTTTTTAATTTTTTCATTCTTTTACTCCGTTAATTTAGTCTAAAAGTCTAAGAGTACAAGAGTCTAAAAGGAAAAAATACTTTATGGTATTTTTTATCGCCTTTTTCAAAATTATTTATAATAAACTTTTGAATTTTTGAAATCCTTGGTCTTTTTAATCACTAACAATTACTTAATTTCAACAGTAGCACCGGCAGCTTCTAATTTTTTCTTGACCTCTTCTGCTTCTTCCTTATTAACTTTTTCTTTTACAGGTTTATTACCGGCATCAACTAAGTCTTTAGCTTCTTTTAATCCAAGAGTGGTAACAGCTCTAACCTCTTTAATAACCTGTATTTTCTGTGCGCCGGCATCCTTTAAAATAACATCAAATTCCACTTTTTCTTCAGCAACTGCTGCTTCACCGCCAGCCGGCCCGCCCGCGGCAACAGGGGCCGCCATGGCTGCAGCAGAAACATCGAATTTCTCTTCAAGTGTTTTCACCAATTCATTTAATTCTAAAACAGTCATATTCTCAATTGTAGAAATAATACTGTCATTACTGAGTTTTTCTTGTGCCATAAAATTTAAACCTCCTGATATTTTGGCAATATTCTATTATTACTTCTTTTTATCTTCTATAGCTTTTAATACCAACACCGGTTTTCTAATAATACTTTTTAAAACAGAAACAAGCTTCACTACCGGCGAATTTAAAATACCAAGTAACCCTGCGATCATCTCTATTCTGGTCGGTAAATAAGATATCTGTTTTAATTCATCCGGATCAATAATTTGTTTTTCTAAATAACCCAATTTAATCTTAAGGTTTTCATTATTCCTTGAAAAACTGAAGATGATCTTTACCGTTTGTACAAAATCATCATTTTTACATATAACCAGTGCTACGGGCCCGGTAAACCATTCATCCTTAAAGGCCAATTCAAGTTTTTTATAAGCTAACTTTGCCAGCCTATTCTTAATAACTGCGAACTCGCTGTTTGCATCATATAATTTCTTCCGTAACTCTGTTATTTTCTCCACATCAAGTCCCTTGTATTCTGTAAAGATCAGATGTTTACTCTTTTTAAGTTTGCTGACAAGTGACTCTACAGCATCAATCTTATATTGCTGAACCATATAATTAAAACCTCAAATTAAAATAAGTGCTAAAGCACTTCTTTTCACTCTCGACCCTTCGGCATCTGCGTCCCGAGTACCCCTCTGGGGGTATCGAGGGGGCTCGGGACTCAGAAGCATAGGGGTTTCACCCCTACTCAAACAGCACCTTCGGCACCACCAAAGAGTGGCACCCAGAGGTCTGATGTTACGCAACAAGCCACTGGCTTGTTGCGTAACATCAGGCTGAGGCTGCCGAAGTGTCTCCGGAGGCTGAGGCTGCCGAAGTGTCTCCGGAGGCTGAGGCTGCTGAAGTGTTTCCGAAGGGTTATTTATTTATTTCCCTGTAATTTACTTTAACACCCGGACCCATTGTTTTTGATATGGAAAAACTCCTTATATATTCTCCCTTCAGATCCTGTGGCCTGGATTTTAATAAACTATTATAAAATCCACTTATATTCGTGATTAATTTATCACTCTCCATTGAAACCTTCCCGAAACTAAGACTTACATTACCGGCTTTATCTGATTTAAATTCTACCTTGCCTTTCTTGATAGCATTAACAGCCTGTTTTATTTCAAAGGTTACTGTCCCGCTTTTTGGATTAGGCATTAAACCTTTTCTTCCCAGAATAGGGCCCAGTTTACTGACATCTTTCATCATATCAGGTGTAGCCACAACAGAATCAAATTCAAACCATCCTTTCTTTATTTTTTCAATAATATCAGAATCTCCCACTTCATCCGCACCGGCATTTTTTGCTTCCTCCGCTTTTTCCCCTTTTGCAATAACAACAACCCTCCTGGGTTTTCCAAAATTATTCGGGAAAGTGAGAATTCCCCTGACCCTCTGCCCTTTACCAAGGTTCAATCTCACACTCACATCAACTGATTCATCAAATTTTACCACAGGCATACTTTTTACAATTTCTACTGCTTCTTTTATAGGATAAACCTTATCCCTGTCAACCTTCTCGTAAGCTTCTTTATATTTTTTACTTGATTTTGCCATTTTTTTCCTTTAATAATATTAACCACAGAGGACACAGAGCTCTTGATACCATTCATATGGTGGAATAATAAAATAAATATTATTAATCCTCTGTGCTCTCTGTGGTTATATTCATTTTCATTATTTATAGGTGTCCAGCCTCAGCCGGGCATAATTACTCATTTCTAATATTTGATATTTTATTCTGTTTCCACACCCATACTTCTCGCAGTACCGGCAATTATCTTTTTAGCAGCCTCAATATCATAACCATTTAAATCTTCCATCTTAGCTTTAGCAATAGATTCCAGCTGCTCCCCTGTAAGTTTCCCGACTTTCTCTTTATTTGGTTCACCGGAACCTTTATCAAGGCCAATAGCTTTTTTAATCAAAACAGCTGCCGGAGATACTTTGGTGATAAAGGAAAAAGTCTTGTCTTTATAAACCGTAATAACAACCGGGGTAATAGTATCGCCTAATTTAGCTGTTTTTTCATTAAAAGCTTTACAGAAACCCATAATATTCACACCGTGCTGCCCGAGTGCAGGGCCCACTGGCGGAGCAGGATTAGCTTTACCTGCGGGGATCTGTAATTTAATTATAGATGCAATCGGTTTTGCCATAAATACCTCATCATAACTTCTCTATCTGCAGGAAGTCCAGATCAACCGGTGTGGGCCGGCCGAAAATCTCTACTTGAACCTTTACCCTTCCCTTTTCAGGATGGATCTCGTCAACAACTCCATGAAATCCCTTAAAAGGCCCGTCTATAATCTTAACTTTTTCATCAATACTGACAAAAATTTTTGCAGTGGTTTTTTCAGTTTCAGCAGCAACTTCCCTGGTCTTGTTCATTATCTCATCCAATTCATCTGCCCGGAGCGGTTTAGGTAATTTTCCGATCCCGGAACCCAGAAAATTAGTTATCCCTGAAATATTCTTCACAATATGCATGTTTCCGTTATTCATCTCCATTTCAATCAATACATAACCGGGGAATACTTTTTTCTTTTTCTTTACTTTTTTACTGTTGTGCATCTCAACTATATTCTCAACAGGAACCTTTACGTTAAAAACAATATCCTTATAATCACCGGACTCAATATTTTTGGTAATAGTAGTAGCAATACGTTTCTCGTATGACGATATAGTATGTACAATATACCAGCCTCTCATCACTTAATCACCATTTGTATAACCTTAGAAATAACTTTATCCACCAGCCCGAGAAATAATGAAACAAAAATAATCGTACCAATAACAATAAGAGTAGATGATTTTACTTCTTCCTTACTCGGCCATGATACCTTTTTCAGTTCACTGACGGACTGTTTAATATATTCAACAAATTTTTTCATGAAATCTATATGCAGGCCCGGCAGGAATCGAACCCGCAACCCCCGGTTTTGGAGACCGGTGCTCTAGCCTATTGAGCTACGGACCTATTTTACCTCCTTATGTAGTGTATGCTTTCGGTCAAATTTACAATACTTCTTTAAAGATATTTTTTCCTTATTCTCTTTTTTATTCCTTGTAGTTGTATAATTTCTGCGTTTACACACTTCACATTCTAATGTAACGATCTCACGTGGCATAAAATAGTATCTCTCCTAAAGTACATTTAATCTCTAAATAACCGGCTTTACAGCCTTTATTTTACTAAATAAATAATATACTACTTGCAGCCCACGATCAGGGTTGAACTGATGACCCCATCCTTACCATGGATGTGCTCTACCACTGAGCTACGTGGGCATATATTATATGTAGACCATAATAAAGTGTTCATATAATAGTATATATAAAATAATTGTCAACTTTTTTTTCTGATTTTTCAATTTTTTTTATAAGATATATGATAAGAGCCCGTCCTGTTGATAAAGTCTATTTTACGCGGCCTCCCGGTAATATTCTTGATTCAATCCGAATAATATTGGTCGCGATTTAACTTTTCCGGTATTCTTGACCTTATATCCTCTTGGTATCCGTTGTTCTATTTCCTGATGTGGTCTTTTACAATTATAATAGTTTTCTATATATTCTTTCAAAATATTATATAATTGTTTCTGATTAAATATTATAAAATAATCCAGTATCTCGTTTCGTACAGATGATATCCACC
>SDBT01009009.1_pt1 | contig 16222 bp, 40 predicted proteins | sample 2277101 | NCBI WGS metagenome assembly SDBT01 (sample SAMN10404973, study PRJNA504765) | marine sediment metagenome | isolation source: marine sediment core GS10_PC15, 103 cmbsf | place: Arctic Ocean: Southern Knipovich Ridge | collected 2010 | reverse complement strand
GTGTGGCGTCATCTAGGATAAAGACCATAGTCTTACCATCCCAGTCAGTGGTAGCTACATCTGAAGTCACTGTTAGTGCTCCAGAATCTCGTAACGTCAGTGTACCCGTGGGAGCCACTGCTGTGACGCCGTTTGCTGTTTCACCTATTACACCGGCATCACCAGGGAAGAATTCACCAGGAGTATCTTCAGCGCTGCCCCAGCTAGCGTTGCCGTCAATAGCTGTAGCGATGTTTGCAGTAGTTGTATTAGTCACTGGATTAACTGTAACAGTGATGGATGTACCGTTGTAGTTTGCTGTTGGGCTAGGGGAGGGCGTGTTAGCATCTAAAGCAAAAACAATAGTCTTGCTGTCCCAGGCCGCACCAAAAGCAGTCGAAGTCACAGTTATAGCGCCTGCATCAGCTAACGTAGCAGTCATGTCCGCAGAGACGCCGTTAACAGCACTAGCCGTTGTGCCTACAACTCCCACGTCTCCCGGGTCAAAGTTACCAGCATTACCAACAACAGTATTATCCCAGTCATGCAAGGCGGCGACTGCTGTATTTATGTCGGCAATAGTTGTGTTTACAGTATCATTAACTGTAATTGTAATTGTGTTGCTTGTGTATTCTGCTAAGGGTGTACCTGCAACTGTACCAGACACTGTAACAAATACAATAGGTTTACTGTTCCAAATACTACCACCTTGGGAGGCGTTTACGGATAGATCTCCATCGTTAGTGTTTACACTTGCACCTGCGTGACCGGCGTCTACGTGAGTCACTAATGCCTCTGTATGACCAATAAAAATGTCCCCCGTATTATCACCATGAGCGCGTAAGTAAACCGATGAAAGCATAGAATTGTCATTTACCATTGGCTGTGGCATAATTGAGGCAATTACGTGCCCTGTTCTAAATTTATTTTTATTGGCCATATAGGTATGTCCTTATTTGATTATAGATGTTTTGGTTGAGAATCTAAGTACCATATTCGCAACTGCGTTTAAGGTCACTAAAGAAACAACAAGGTATGGATGCCCAGTTAGAACACCAATGAACCAACCAGTACTGGTCGCCACAATACTTAGCAGGTTGAACCAGATTGTTTTGCTATTAAACCATTTTTTCATCTTGGTCACCTTCCAATGTTGATACTACTTCTAGTATACGCGCAGTTATTTTGTCTATGATGAGTTCGTGTCCGGGGACATCTGCTAGCTCTTCAAGAATAATAGTGACTATGTCACTTGCCATCTTGAGAAGGACAGGTTTGGCCAGCAGATTACCAACACTTTTATCGATTTTCAAGCAGCTTGAGGTTAGCTTTTCGATGGTTAGAAGCAGCGTGTTTAAGGGGCCACACGCCGAAACCAAATCAGCATCAGTTTTAATAGAATTTAGCCGTTCTTCGAGAAGCATCCTCGCCACAGCAACTTCTTCCCGGATCGAACGAAGCTCATCATGATCTGATAGGGCCTCATGCCGGAGCCTTCTGTCGTGGTTTTGCAACCTATAGAGTCTTTTTTCAAACTTTTTGGGGTCAATCCCAGAATGTATCGGGCACAGTTTGGTGCCTTCACATGATTCTCGGGTGCATTGACCTGTGTGTTTGTTCACGTGTTCGCATTGCATATAGAATCCCCTCTATATAATAAGACGTTTTAGGAGGCGGAATATTTAATACAATCCCTATAATCCCACCAGTTTTTCAAAATTAGTAGAAAAAAAACAAGAAAACTCACAAATTATGCCACATTACACCGTGCCTGTGGTATACTTTAGGTATCAAAAGGAAAATCACATGAAATACGTTATTTGGTTACTTGTCTTCTTACTTGTAGTACCCTTCATGGTTTATGATACTGGGTCAGCCCCAATGACCAATGGGGTAGCATCAAGGGAGGCCTTTGGCATGGGCCAATATGGTTTTGATCTTACAGTAGGAGATCATGTTTATTTTATACAAGTCTCAGGGGTGGGGGTATTTGCCATATCTGAGGGGATATCCGTGGGGGACGCCGTATCCGTACCTACTGCTCGGTTGGATCGGTGTGCAACTGTAGTTTCGGCCTCGGATATACAGATTCTAAAGGAATCAAAATGAGTTGTAATATAACCTTTATAGGTGGTCCCATGCATGGTAAGCAGGAATACATGCATGAGCCGTACCCCCCGGTGTACAATGTCCCAATATACCAGGACCCAGGAAGGCGAGACTCAAGTTGTTCGGAAACGCACCCACCAGAGGGTAGTAGGAATCACTTTGTATACAAGCGATTGCTTCTTTGGGCGGATGATTGTGTCACAGTCGTGTATATCCCCCAGGCTGCAAAACCCTCTCGTTTGTTGGAATATATTGTACAATGTTTGAAGTCTATAAAATAGAAGCACAGGGACTAGTTAACTTTGTATTGGATGCCGAACCTTATGGGTCCAAGGTAACTAAAGTCCATGTGGTGAAGTCTCTACCTGAGGCAAGAAGTCTCAGGGACCTGTACGCTAAACAAGAGGGTGGCTTGTGGTACCGAAGATGCCCGAGTTGGTTTCGATACATGGATCACGCTAGATGCACACAAGTTGAGGTTGCAAAATCAATGGGGATATCGGTTAATGCCTTTAGTAAGAGGCTACAACGTGCAAGGGCCTGGGTTTATCCTTGGCCCTATGGTCTTGAAGAGTACCTAGAGGACGGAATGATATTACAACCGGTATTTAACCAAGGTAGGCTACAATGAGCTATGCATTTTATAAACTAGAATCCCAGGACCATACTACCTTTATCATTAGTGATGGTTGGCCGGAGCATAACTGCCAAGTGACTCAGATGAAGCCAAGGGGCGAGGAAAAGTCAGCTATACTGTATCGTAACATATTTACTAGTTACGAGGGCGTGGGCCACAGGGACCACTATAAAAGTGTTTTTGAATACAAAGGTGATGAGTATACTTCACAACAGAGTCTGGCGTCTGCGATGGGGCTTACTCTGGGTGGTTTGTCCAGTGGACTAAAGCGGTGGAGAACCTGGAAATCACCTTGGCCTGACGATTTATTCGAACTTGTGTGTGGTAAGAGACTACCACATCTGAGGTTTGTTAAGAAATTCCGTAGATACAAACTTTATAAGGATCCTAATGTACTACCTGCACAAGCTTGAGCATGATAATTTTATGAACCTCGTTATCAGCACTCAACGTCGTCCGGACTATAACTGCAAGATTACAGAGATGGGTAGGAATGTGACTCGTGGTTCAGTTATACAGGACCTAAAAGACAGTAATCCAACTGGGGTCTGGTATCCCAGGTGTAATCCGACATACAGATATAAAAATGTAGAGTACTCGCAGGACGGGCTACAAGTGGCCTTGCGGGAGCCCCATAGAGTTGTGATGCGTAGGTTGGTTGACTACTATAGCTGGCGTCAACAGTGGCCTGAGGATCTTGTGTCCTATATTGATGGGGTACGGGTCGAGCGGCCTAAAATTATCAGACGGGAGTTGATTTCCCATGGTGACCTAAGATATTATGATAACTTCTTCATTGAGGATTTTAAGTTTGACTCGGCCAAAGAGGCGGATCAGTGGTTTAGAAAAGCTCAACCAGATGATGAATTTATCCTAGCGGCGACGGGTCGTGGACCGTGGCCTATGTTCTGTGGTGCTACCCGGGATGGTGTAGAAGTAGGTGATGTTAGTAAAGAATCTGTTTATTTGGAGAACTAAAATGATTCTCAGAATTTTTATGGGTCTAACGTTGTTGTGGTTCGCAGTCCTGATTATACTTATGGCAACAGGGGGTATATTGGGAGCCTGTGGATTGGTTCAACCAATGGCTGGACCTTTTTGGGCCCTAACATGGGTTATATGCGCGTTAGCAACACAGTTAGTCATTCAGTTAGTATTTGTTACTTGGTGGGCTTGTGTTTTTGTGTTTACTGGTCGTGATATATTAGGAGATTAGTGATGTGTTTACCTTCAATACTTTTGTGTGTGTTTTTCGGAATAGGAATAGTATATATGGTGGTTGCTGCTATTGTTTTTGCGGTTACTGGTCGTGATATAATAGGGGGTAACTGGTGAGTTTAATATCAATACTTTGTTTAGCGGTGGCTGGTGTTATGGTCCTGCTGTTTATAGATACTTCTAATAGGGGGGCGTAATGAAAATTAGGCACATAAATAAATTGAGTATATTTTCACAAGTGGAACTATACCTTGAGTACCATGATATCGGAATGGTAGTTACGAGGACTTATAATGGGGATGGGAGTCCTTGCTACCTGGGTGGGCTAGAATACAAGGGTGAAAGATTGTATATGGGAAACTCGTATGGGTTCTGTGTAATTAAGGAGGCGAGAGACACTGAACCTGAGGTTCTTGTTGCTCTGGCGGTTTTGGTTAATGGCAAAACTATCTACACATCGAGTGAATCAGTTTGTTTCAAAGTTCCAAAATTCACAGTGGTAGGTCGTGATGAAAATTAGACGAGTAAAAGAACGTACCAAATTTGCACAGTTCGATGCCTTTTTAACCCTGTCGTCTATAACAGTGGTACTAACAGAAACTTATAATTCTGCTAAACAACCCTGTATTATAGCAGAACTAGAGTGGGGCAGTGAGCAACTGTATATATGTAGACCCACTGTAGATAAATTGGTGCGCTTAGAACGTAGTTCCGAACAGAACGTATTAGAAGCTTTAGCCGAAAGATGTGATGGTGAGATGTTGGTTTCTTATGATAATAGTATTCACTTTCAGGTACCGAGGTTCAGGGAGTAAGTATGGGACTAGTATATTGGTTGATGCTTGTGTTGTGTATGTTTATTGGGGCTAGTACTGTTGGTCCCATGTGGCTGTGGTTTTCCGTAGGGAGCCCAGTTTTATTGATTCTTGGTTTGGCTGTAGTAGGAGCATTACGTGACAATTAAACGTGTTACTACTAAGTGTTTAATGGATGAGATTACAAGATTAAGACGATGGGTTCATGGCCTGCAAACTGGATTATATGTAAATTGTGTATACTGCGGACACCAGTATGCCCCTAAGGCAGGTAGGGATGTATTAACTGCCCATATCAAACAGTGTCCTGAGCATCCGTTGGCGGCAGCGCTGGAAAGAATTAAAGAGTTAGAGGACGAAAATCGAACTTTAAGACCTGGGTGCGAGGAGTGATGGTTACTATTTTCTGTATTTCGATATCCGTGGGTGCCACAGTTCTTGTCTTGGATGCGCTTTGGCGCGCAAGGAGAGACGATGATAATTAAACATGTAAAGGTTGATAGTACACCGTTGAAGGAGTTCCTTACTGCTAAAAAGCTGACTCTTGTTATAACGGAATACACTGAGTATGTTGGCTTAATAGGTACTCTGTATAGCGACGATGCTCGTGCGTATATCAGTGATGAGCCTGCGGGTAAGATACCACTTGAGGTTCATGGCCTAAGTAAAGAAGATTTGCTTAACAAGTTTGCAACAAAAATATCACAAAAAACACTCTGGGTCCCAGGCGTCCCACACTACATCATTGTTCCTATGTTGGTGCCAGAATGATTCTTGATAAATTTCTAACTGACAACGACATCAGAATATGTGTTGCCCTTGGCACTATAAGTTGTTTTGTGACTCTTAGGCAAGATGGAGAAGCCATTTGGATTGAACGGCTTGATGGGACCACGGGGGCATTGGTGGTCTCTGGCAGGACACAAGAAGAGACGTATAACAAGCTACGGGACGTGTTACCCGGCGCAACATTAATAAGAAAGTTTAAGGTACCAAAATGAAAATTAGACGCGTAAACAATCGGGCGTTAGTTACAAAATTCGAGGAATATCTAACTGACAACAATATCACATTAGTGATTACAGAGGCTTGGATGCTCGACGGGGTCCTTACTTGGGAGTGTTCCTTGGAATACGATGGTGAACCTCTAAAAATAATACCTAAGGATTCACTAAATACATATGTCCTTGAAATAAATAGTCAAAGTGAGTCTGGGTCTATATGTCGTCTGGCATACAAGATCTTGGGCGCGAAATTAGTAAACGACAACGTAACTTTTAATGTGGAATAATTATGTCTTTAGGGGACTTTTTAGTACTGTGGAGTCTAATCTTTGGGATTAGCTCAGTATTTCTGTCAGTTATATGGATGGGTATACAAGTGGAAGCCAATTCGTCTTGTGTCAAGACTATATCGTTTCCAATGGGCTTACTTGGTCTTAATTTTCTCTTCGCCTTGGCATCTTGGTATATAACGGCAGGCCCCAAATGATTTACAACTATGATGGCATGACATTTGAAGGGGATGTTTCTGAGATTCAAACAGAACTGCGCACTTACTTAGAAGACCTACCGCTTCGAATTAAAGACGGTTGTTTCTGGTTGGGATTGGAGTCAGTGAATATTCCAAAAGAGGCTTCATGTATAGAAACGTTACATGAGACAATGATTAAAGTTGCTGTGTACCAAGTGGCGGAAGGAAACAATTGTCTTACGTACAACAATAAGAAATACCATGGGTCGTGGGACGACGTGCGGTACATGTTGAAGCAGGATCTTGAGAAACTGGACCTTGTGTATTGCGGAGATAGCCATTTCATGTTAGGAACTTTGGCGAACTTTTTCCTCAAGCGCCCCGTAAAGAGTATTAAAGATAGGTTGTTAAGAGATACAATCACTATGTGTTTGGAAATGTACGAAAAGCAGAATGGTACACCGTGAGTTTGTTTATTATAGCGAGTTGGTTTTTCGGTACAGCCACGGGGTTCTTCCTGGTTGTTATTTACAGGGTTTTTATTAGAGGGATTAATGATATTTTTCATTGGGTGTCTTTGTTTCTTAGTTGTACTTGCCGGCTTAATAGTTTTTGGGGCATTGACATTATGATATTTTTATTATTTTACCATTTATTATTTTACTAACAAGGAACTGGGAGTTATAATGACAAATACTAGTTCGTCGTGGACTAACTTGTGTGCTGAATGTGTGTGCTATGGATTGAAACAAAAGATTAAGGATAACCAGGGGGGTACTCTCGTACAGCTTTTAAGACGCCTCAACGACTTAGAGATATTCGCCATGGGAGCACACAACAATTTAGATATTAAATCAGTACCTAAGGGCTCATCGCTGCGTGAAACATGGTTACAACAACTAATTGAATTAGAAGTCATTAAGGGGGTTTGAAGAATGAAAATTAAGAGAGTTAACAATCGGTCAGACATGGTCGACATATGTGAGTTTCTAACTGAACTTAATCTTACACTAGTAATTACCGAGACGTACAGGGGTAATGATAGACCATGTTACTGTGCTTCGTTGGAAGATCGGTTTGGTTCGATTGTAACTGTTACCAATTCCAACGGGTTAAGAGAGTGGATTACACTTACACGTGATACAGAGTTAGATGTAATTAAGAAGCTAGCTAAAGTAATATCGAAACAGACCCTTTGGGTAGGTACTAGATTCCCTTGGTCTGTAAAGGTCCCAATACTATGTTTTAACATTAAGGAACTAAGATGAACGAAAAGGAACAGTTACTACAGTTACTAAAAACTACGTTACAAGAAAGTAAGGACTTCGTTCTTGAACAAGCGCCAAGTGTGTTTCAAGAAATAATTCTTTGGGGTAGGACAGTAAATACCCTGGGGGCGGTTGTTTGTGCGATTGGAGTCTTAACTTGTTGGACTGTAGCTTGTGTCTCCGCTACGATGGTTAGGACTTTTCCGGGTAACAAGTATGAGTGGGTTATGAAGGACACATATTTCACCATTACGATCATTAGTGCCGTAGCGTCCCTGTTACTGGGTATTGCATTTTGGAGTTTAACAGTGTTTGGTTTGAAAGCTTGGATCTGCCCCAAAGTGTACCTCCTTGAATACCTAGGGGGCTTAATGTAATGCCAAGTGTAGTTTCAAGACTAACAGAAAAGGGACTCATTAGACCGCCGACTTGGTTGCCGGGGAATGTACGATTCGAGGGTGTACAGGGGTCCGTTGCCTACGGTGCGGCTACTGATGACTCTGACTACGACATGGTTGGGTGGTGTGTACCTCCAAAGGATATGGTATTCCCGCATCAGGCGGGGCATATCGAGGGGTTTGGGCGTCAAAAGCAAAAGTTCATTTGTTATCAGCAGCACCATGTCGTTGATGGGACTCGCGTATATGACATTAACATATACAATATCGTGCATTACTTCCACCTGTGTATGGAAAACAACCCCAACATGATTTTATCATTGTTCCTCCCGGCTGAGTGCATCATGCATACAAGTATTATTGGGAACATGGTGAGAGAGAAGCGACACATCTTCTTGCACAAGGGTTGCTGGCACAGGTTTAAGGGTTATGCTTACTCGCAACTTGCTAAGATGGAAACAAAGTCTCCACTTGCTGGTTCTAAGCGGGCGTCGATTGTTGAGGAGTTCGGTTACGATTGTTATGTAGAAGACCAGACAGAATTTCTTACAAACACGGGTTGGCAACGATTCGATGATGTTGATACCAGTATGAAGCTTGCTACTATAAGTATTAAAACTGGTCAACTGCAATGGCAGTCACCATTAGAACGTGTCGATAAACAATACACTGGGGCAATATATGAGTTACACCCCTCGATGTCTCGGTGTCAAGTGACTCCCGGGCATCAAATTTTACATAGTCCAGCACACAGGAGTTTAGCTAATAATTTTTCAAGTGCTTACACTGAAGATAAAGCTGACTGGAAATTAACCCCTCTTCAAGATTTTGAGCATGGCTACAGGTCCCATTTCCATATACGCCGTACAACTTCCCCCAACCAAAAAGAGTATCTAGTAGAGGATAGATATCTTAAATTGGCTGGTCTTTTTATTGCAGATGGGACTATTGGCTTCAGGGGTAACAAAGTTAAGGATGCGCGCGTAACTCAGTCAAAGGGAGACAGGTCTTTCTATGATGCTGCTGACTCCTTAGGGCTAAGGAGATATGATTACAAAAAAGAAACAGTTTGGACCATCCCACGAAAAGTTGCCGAGCGTCTATATGGTGATTTTGGACATGGTAGTCGCAAAAAAAGATTGCCCAACTGGTGTTTTCAACTTTCTTACCGTCAAGCTGATTTATTTTTCCACCATCTTTGGTTGGGGGATGGGACAAAAACGCCAGCCGGGGATGTTTATTATTCAACAAATGAAAAACTGGCCGGGGATATCCAAGCTATGTTAACGTCTTCGGGGCATCTTTGCTCAGTACGGGGTCCCTATATCGGTTTTTCTACGCTTACAAATACAGATGTCACGTCATATCAAGTTTACCGCTCCAACGAAGTTGGTTTTGCATGTATTGACCTAAAACGGTTGAATAAACCTAAGAGATCAGATAATCAAGGCAACCAAATAAAAAGGTTTGATGTGACAAATTGTAGAGTCGTTTGCTTTACAGTACCCAATGGAACTTTAATTACTAGATGCAAGGGTAAGGTGGCTATACAAGGTAATTGCAAGTTCGCTTGCCATCTCGTGCGACTAATGTATGAGGTAGAACAAATCTTAACTACAGGTGACCTAGATCCTCGTAGGAATTCAGAGGAACTGAAATCAATACGCCGTGGCGAGTGGTCAGTTGACAAGGTGAAAAAGTTCTTTGCAGAGAAAGAACAGAGTCTCGAAAGACTGTATGAGAACTGCGACTGCATCCCGTGGAGTCCGCGAGAAGATGAGATAAAACAGCTTCTCCTAGATTGTCTCGAAGAACATTGGGGTACTTTGGAGGGTTGTATCATAACTGACATGACACCCGTGTTAGCTTTACGTGAGATCGCAGCGGTTATTGACAAGAACAGAGGGATCCTAGGATGACTGATGAGACCAAGAGGCTGAATACACCTGAGCAACGGGAGGCGTATTGGCTTGGGTACCATAGGAGGGTGCGGGCTATTTGGGCTCCGGTATTCAAAAAGCTAGACAAGGCTTTACTAGAAAGCTACAAAAAGTTTTGCAAGAACAGAGGGATCATAGGATGAAATTAATTGAAACCGGTCCAGCAACGGCTATTTTACCCGTTGAAAATAAATCACCTGTGGTTGTCATCGGTACACCGTCTATACGGGAAACATTTGATGACGCTTGCCTACAGCAAGCCATCAATTCCAGATGTGCCCCTGGTGTAACTGACTTTGTATTGAATCCAGATGCTCACCTGGGGTACGGCGCGCCGATTGGTAGTGTGCTTGTATCACCTACACACATATACCCTGGTCCAGTGGGGTTTGACATCAAGTGTTCAATGAGCCTGTTACAACTGGACCTGGATGCAGAAGAAATAAATGATGAACGCATTCGTAGGGACTTGATTAGTGCAATTTGTGAACGAATCCCTACGGGACTAGGTACACAAAGTATGTACAAATCAAGACCGATTACTGAGCATGATAGCTTTAGTGCTGTTTGCCAGGGACCTTCCGGCGGGATATGTAGCACCTTGGGAATACCCTTCGAGTGGCAAACAAAGTGTGAGGACTCACAACACTTTGGGCATGATGGAACTGTAGACGGTCTAGCCGGTCGTTTGTATAAGTTACTCCAGACCATGGATAGTAACAAACTAGATAGCAAATTAGCTCAGTTGGGGTCCTATGGTGGGGGTAACCATTTTGGTGAGTGTGAAGTAGTACACGTATCAGATAAAAAGATAGGGGATGCTTTTGGTCTATTGGATGGCCGGGTCGCGTTCTTATCTCATTGTGGTTCCCGGGGTTTTGGGCACATGTTAGCCTCCAATCAATTCAAAGTGCTAAAAGAACATTTTGCTAATTGGGATATACCCCTCCCGGCTAATGATCCTCAATTAGTCTATGCCCCGTTAGGTACACCAGAGGCTAATGACTACCTTGATGATATGGCCCTTGCTTCTAACTTTGCAACAGTCAACCACCTGTTAATAAACTCGCTGGTGCTGGAAGCTTTTCAACAGGTGTTTCCTGGGGTCACTGGAAAACTAGTGTACCTTATCAGCCACAATATTGCAAGACAAGAGATTATAAACAACAAAAAGGTATGGGTGCATCGGAAGGGTGCTACTAGGGCCTACCCCGCTAATCACTTTGCACTAAAGGGTACCCCGTTTGAGAAGACAGGCCATCCTATTTTATTGCCTGGGAATCCGCGAGATGGCTCTGCTGTTATGGTAGCTAATGAGGGTGCAAAAAAGAGTTGTTATAGCATCAACCACGGGGCGGGTCGGATTCGTGGTAGACGCCAAGCAATGCGGGAGCTAGATCAACAGAGTGTCGATAATGAGTTCAAGGGACTTGACATACTCCATAATTGTTCACAGTACCCATTAGATGAAGCCCCGGATGCATATAAAAATTTCAATGACGTTTTACAGTCTGTTGAACAGGCTGGGTTAGCCAGCGAAGTAGCACGATTAAAAGCGCGATTTGTGATAAAGGCTAAATAGGTTAGTATCAACAAGAACAAATGGACAATATAATGTCAGGCTATGAACAAGAGGAATACTCAGACTTAAAATATCAGGTCGCTCAGATGCAGAAGGTGATTGACCGATTAGAACCACTGGGCACTCAGATGGTTGAGTTCCAAGATAGGTTGGAATGTCTTGAGAAGGATTCACTAATGTTTGTCCGAAGGGTTGTGCAGTGGCCATTGGTCTAAGGTCACTTTGGTGTACAAGAATTAGGGGGTAATAGAATGACAGACATTATGGAATTAGGTGAGTTTCTGAATGAAGTGGGACTCACTATGTCAGTTTACCCCACTACTGGGCTTAAAGGGAATCATTGTTGGGAAGCTGTGGTGGAATGTCCCTTGGGTTGTAAGGTAAACTTAGTAACTAAGGGGGGCAAAGGAATACCGGCGTCCCGGGGGTATGAGAAATATCAGGTTCTTAGGGGTTTAGCTATTAAACTCTCGGGGAAAACGTTAAGGGTTACAGGACTTGTGGTTCGTGACATCTATGTTCCAGAATTATGGAGTGATTAATGATACTTGGGATGTGGGGGCTATCGAAGCCTTGGCCGATAAGCTAGCGGGAAGAGTGTTGAGTGTTGGGGACAAGGACTTTTCTGTCCCAAAAAAATTAACTTTAGAAGGAGTTACAGATGAACATTAAGTACGTAGACGACCAACAGTACAGTATGACATTGGATGAGTTTCTAGATGTATTTGATCTTACTTTGGTTGTTACTTTGGGTGGTGTTTATGGTAAGCGGTCCCGTTACTATGTTTGGCTTGAGGACCGGCGTCATAAGTGTCACATAGAAACTCAAAAAGGGTTACATATTTTGACGGCCCATGGCGAAACTAAGGTGGATGCTATCCAGGCTTTCGTTAAAAGACTGACTAGAGCACGGTTGCATATACTGGCTTATCCGAGTTGGGGCCTGTATGTTCCAACTATCACTTATGGTGAGGTTGATGAGGCGGTATAGTATCATAGATTATGGCTCGTCCATTGGGGCGGGCCTTGAAAATTAACTTGAGAAGGAGTTACAGATGACTATTAAGAACGTGAACAATCAAACATACTGTATGCACTTGGATGAGTTCCTAGATGCATTCGGGCTTACTTTTGTTGTTACTTTGGGTACTGATGGGGACGGTGTTCCGTATTATTATGCTTGTATTGAGGACAAATTGGGTTCTACAGCCTACAGGCAGACCCCCAATGGTCTGAAAACATTGACTGCTACTGGTAACAGTAGGTCTGGTGTTATAAAGAATCTAGTTGACCGTTTGTCAGGGTCTCATTTGAAAGTATTAGGCAGAGTGTTCTGGGACATTTATGTTCCAAAACTAAGCTACACGGCGGCGTAGTCTCATAGGGTATGGCCCGTCCGTTGGGGCGGGCCTTGAATAATATCATAAGGAGTTACAGATGACTGATAGAGAATTAGTACTTGAGTTGTGTAAACGACTAAAGTTTACTGAAGCCCCAGCTAGCCAATGGTCCCCCAGGTCAGATGAATACTGTAGAACTGAGGATCGTATTACAATCGGCGCGGGTGTTGGCTACATGCACTTTTATATTATGTTCAATTTTGAGGGTGACAAGCTAATTAATCATGGTGTCTGGGAATGAATATTAAGCAAGAGAGAGACATGGACTTAGCGGAGGTACTGGACACATTAAACTTTGGACCGTTAACTGCAATAAATACTGCCTATAACAGTGATACAGTGTGCTATCAGCAAGGATTCATGGTGTCATTGTACGTGAAGTGCGCGGGTTTTGTGTATCTGGTATCTACTCGTGATGTCGCAAGGGGGTTCGGTGTTACTGTGAATGAAGCTTGGCGGGATTTGATTAAAGTGATATCGGGTGCCGAAGTACAGGTGTGGGGTAGGATTCCCAGGCGGATTTTGATTCCTAAATTAACATATAGAGGTTACGAATGAATAAGAGTTGTATTGATTGTGTCGATTGTGTCGATTGTATTTGTTGCGAGGGCTGTACTTTATGCGAGGTGGCCATAGTTTGTAATGATTGCAATGGTTGTATGAGTTGCATTGGTTGCAAGCTGTGTGTGAGTTGTGATGGGTGCTGGGATTGTATTGATTGTGACGAGTGTGCAATCTGCAAGGATTGTGAGAATTGCATAAAATGCCGTGATTGTGATGATTGTGCGGATTGCACAGGGTGTCGTGATTGTTATGCTTGTGATGATTGCACCTATTGTATAGATTGCATAGACTGTAGTGGTCTGGCTGGAAAAACTGGATTGAGAGATACACATGAATAAGGACTACTGGGATTGTACGAATTGCGTGAATTGTTTCGGGTGCGCACACTGCACTGATTGTGTTGATTGTGAGGAATGCGTTGGTTGCATCAACTGCAATGACTGCTGGGACTGCAAGGACTGTGATGGTTGCACTAAGTGTAGCGGAGTCACTGGGGGTGCTGGGTTATATGGAGTTTATAATAAATAAGCATTGTATTGATTGCAGTAATATCACCGGGTATATTGGACTACGTGGTGTACATAACTAAATTGCCTTGACTCTTTTATTATATGTGGTATAATTGAGTGTACTAATATCACCGGGTACATTGGACTACGCGGTGTTCATAAGGAGACTAATAATGAAACGGACGCTTGAGGATGTGACGAGAGTGCTTAACTATTCAATAGCAATTAGCGAGGGTTACAAGGAGGGCTGGCGTCATGCAACATTGCTTTCTGGGGATGGTTATATAGTTCAGGTTATGGATGATGGTGTATGGCGTTTTGCTATGACCGAGGGATTCGATGACTCAGAAGCGACGTTGGCCCTGGTTGAGCTTGTGTCAGGTAAGTCTGCTCGGGTGCCCGGGGGCATTCCGCAGACTGTTGTTTTTCCTAAGTTAGGTGGTTTATAATGATTAAGTTCATAAAAGCGTTTAGTCCTATTGCAGCTTGTTGGTTACTTGTCGGGTTGGGACTGTCTATGGTGTTTAATGACTACATAATTCTTTACGCTATGATAGCAGCATCACTAATCATAGCGGCGGGGGTAAGTGGTGTTTTGGGGGTATGTTGGTGGGTCACGTATGTATATGAATCTAAATGAATGTCTGCAAATATTAGATTTTACCATGTATGTTTCAGAGTGGGTAGGGAGTTATCAGGCTGTATTGGAATCTAATGAGGGTGAGCCTGTTTACTTAGGAATGAATGGCGTGTTTCGACCCGTTCGGTCCCGTGGGGCTAGTATAGAGGATGCTATCCTAAATTTGACTAAAATGATATCCGGGCGTAAATTGAATGTAGAGGGTAAGATTCCTCGGCAGATGGTGATACCTAACCTAACCTACAAAGGTTCATAATGAATATTAGAGTAGTGAACAGGCGTTCAGATGCTATGCATATTGATGAGTTCTTGAAAATACTAAACTTTACAATGGTACTTACCTTAACTACCCAGGCGGGTTCGCCAAGCTACTATGCCTCGTTGGAGTCGGTGGGTGGTGCAGTAGGTTTAGTAACTGATGGTAGCTTGGGATTCCTGGGGGCGTCTGCTCCGTGTAGCCAGGGGGCCCTTGCTGCCCTAGTTGAAAAAATCAGTGAGTCAGATTTGATGATAACGGGTAGGTTTCCTTTGTGCTTTACTGCACCTAAACTAATGTTTGAAGCTTCACTTAACTTTGATAGCGACCAATATAACCAGTGGATTTAAGATATGATTAGATACTTAATAGCGTTTGCACCAATAGTAATCTTGTGGGTGATATTTTCGGCGGTAGTAGCATGTGGTAAGGGGGACATTAATGTCTTTTATATATTTTGTGCAGCACCGGTGGTATTTGGTTTGGCTGTGGGATTGTTCATTGGGTCGATGACTTGGGTTACGTACTGGATTGATGGTTGAGATTCCTCGGTGCCTGTTGATATCTTATGTAGGTTCATAATGAATATTAGAGTAGTGAACAAGCTTCCCGTAGTAACCTATAAGGGTGATGTATGATTAAGGATTGCAAGATTTGCTTTGATTGTGTAGGTGTTACAGGTGGTAAGAATCTCAAGGGAGTTAGTAATGATTAAGCGAGATGGTGTTGGGCGAGTTCGTCTATCAGAGTGTCTGGAGCTATTAAACCTTACTGTAGTGGTTACAATATTAAAGATAGGTGCCCCGCTCCAGGCCACATTGAAATCTCTCGGTGGTGGTTAGGGGGGTGGTGGTGGGACGGGGGCTACTGAGGCCGAGGCCATTGGGTCCTTGGCTAATGAGATGTCCGAGGAGGACTTGCGGATTGTTGGTATGCTACACTGCCAAAAGTGATCTTTGACGCGTCAGTCTGACCCACCTGGACGGTTGGGGTGCTCGCGCCGAAAGTCGTTTTTTTGGATGTAAAGTACCCCGCTGACTCAACATTGAGTTGAGCCTTGTATACTAGCAAAACGACTCTTTTGGGTTTAATGATCACTAAGTTAATTACCCCCTTGTCCGTTCACAATGACATTACTATAGTTATCAACTACCTAATGTAATACATTTGGGACAAGGTGAACTAAGGTTTTTTGACGCGGCAGTGTACTACAGTAAAGAGATCATAATTGGTAGTTTGGAGCCCGCCCGCATAGCATAAACAGCACAACGTACTGTTTCCGTTTTTCGATTTGTATGTGTAACAAGATAATACGTTGAAAAGAATCGTATGACGCGTCAGAAAGCCATGACAACTAATATACGGAAGAGATGTAAACATACAAATCGAAAAACGGAAACAGTACGTTGTACTGTTTATGCTATGCGGGCAGGC
>SDBT01009008.1_pt1 | contig 16223 bp, 19 predicted proteins | sample 2277101 | NCBI WGS metagenome assembly SDBT01 (sample SAMN10404973, study PRJNA504765) | marine sediment metagenome | isolation source: marine sediment core GS10_PC15, 103 cmbsf | place: Arctic Ocean: Southern Knipovich Ridge | collected 2010 | reverse complement strand
TCTGAAAAATTGGCTACCATAAATGCATCTGTCTGCATCATCTACTAAAAAGAATTCAGGATCACAACCAAGAGTTATCCCTTCTACCAGGTCTACTTCCTGGTCATGAATATTTAGTCCATCTATCTTTAAAGCCTTAAAAATTCCATTAGTAACATATGCTAATGTTGAATCATGTTCAGCATCCTTCAAATAAGCAGGTGCTACTTGTAGTGTTACAATCTTTCCTGCGTTAGACTTTAAATTTAGAAATTCATTTATCTCATAACCGTAAAATTCCCTAAGGTCGAAAGGAATTCTTATTTTTCTTTCTTCTGCCTTTTTACTCTCTATAAAACCATTCATTACTTCTGATATTTTCAGGGGTATATGCATAGCAATTTTACTCCTTTCAGCTCAACTTAACCCTCCCCCTATTTAATACGGTTCTACACGTGCTCCAAGTTTCTCGTAGGCTCTATATCTACAACTACCTTTCCCAGGAGAATAAAACTGATTCTGAAGTACGCCAATATTTGCATCAACATAATCATATACTATGGCATCTTTCTTGCCTGGTGAAGGACGTTGTATCCTTCCTACGATCTGTACACATTTTCCTTCAAATCTAAACGGGCTTGATATAAAAGCTCTATTTAATGGAGCAAAATCAAATCCTTCTCCAAGAAGTTGATTAGTACATACTAAGACTGTTATTTCTCCATTGGCTAATCTTTCAATTTGTTCATCTACGTATTTTCTATTGTAGTCGCCAGTTGCTATTCCAGTCTTTTCCCAACCTATTTTAATCAACTCATATAATGTTTCGCAGTGAGCTTTTCTATCTGATAATACAATGCAAATATTTCCATCTGTTGCTTCTGCTAATACATCACCGACAATTAGATGGTTTCTTTTATCATTAGCTATAATATGGTCTTTTAAGATTCTGGATACTACATTATCATGTACTCGCCTGGCATGATTAAACGTTCTGTATCTTACCTTTGGTATCATAATACTCTTATCCTTTTCTAGTAATTCAATTGGTATATTGGCTGCTTCATCTCCCAATGTTTGGAATATGAGTTTATCCAGCTTATCTCTTCTGTATGGAGTGGCTGTAAGTCCATATAGATAATATGGATTAAAACAGCCTACTACTTCTAAAAAAGTAGATGCTGGACAATGATGTGCCTCATCCAGAATTACAAGACCAAATGAATTTTTTATTTTATAAAGCTGAGGTAGTCTTCGTATGAGAGTTTGTACCATTGCAACTGTAAATATCTTGCCAACTTCCCATTTGCCTCTTCCTATAAAACCTATATCTTCTCCAGATAATGATGGAAGAAAGAAATTTATTCGGTCTATAACCTGTTTTGCTAATGGGCCAGTGTGTGTTAGCCATAACGTAGGCTGACCAAACAATGGAATTAAGCTTAATCCCATTACAGTTTTGCCACTTCCTGCTGGCGCAACTAGTACACCTTCAGAAACCATTGCTAACTTTTTAACCGCATTGTATTGATATGGTCTATATCGTATCATAGATGAATTGATGTCAATAACTGGATCAAATAAAGTTCTATTATCAGTAGTTTTTGCTTTCAATCCCATTTCATCTATCATACCATATACCATATTTTTACAGCCCCTAGGTATGCGCAAGCTGTCGTCAGGTAGAATGTCGAAGTTGTATATAAATGGGGGTATATTATAAACACTTCTTCCAGAACCCACTGCTTCGCTGTATTTGGGATTTGGAAATTTCAATTCATTAATTAACCTGTCATTCAGCTCTTGTGGAGCTTTCTTCAGTCTTATCTTGTTGTCTATCACTATTTCCATCTGATAATAATTCCTCTATCTTATTTTTCCAATCCTCATTATCATTGGTAAAGATAGTAGGATATGGTTCGAAAACATGTTTTTTCTTTTGTTTTCTCTTTTTTTTCTGCGGACCATTGCCTTTAATTTGGCTTTGGAATGCATCGTAACAATCCTGCAGAAGTTCGCAATCAGTATCTGTACATAGACTCTCACAAAAAATAGTCTCAAATCTGCCTACATCTATATCAGCAGCTGACTCTCCTCTTTCCCTGAGCCAATCTTTTGCTTTAAGAAGATTTTTATATGAATTAGGAAACCCTTTTGAGTTTAACGCATATGACTCCTCGTAGCAGAAGAATGGGTCCTGGTTGTCATGCAGGCATAAGTCACAATTTGTACAAAAAATATCTACAAATTGTTTCTTGTTATACCGATTCTTATTTCTGTTTCTTTTATTTCTTTTTCTTTTTCCCATTATTAGATTCTAATTTTATATACTTCTTTAAGAGATTTACCGTTAGGCAACTTCCAAAATACCCATCCGCTTTTTCTTATTATACCGCTAACATCTTCCGCTGCAGCTGACAAAGATTGGTACTGTGTTGATCCTACGTAATACCCATCTTCTGTAACAGATAATATTCTTGGACCGTGCTTGCTTTGACCTAGTAGACTGATGCCTATAGGGATGCCATCTCTATTTTTTGGCATACCAGCATAAGCATTTAAACTTTGTTCAGGTTTTTCTCCGTTCATTACCCTTGAACTTAAATCAAGCAAAGTTGCCACCATATTCTCCAGGACATCCAACCTGTCTTCTGTGGATTTAGCTTTTACTACTATAGCTTTTCCAGCTTTGACAGAGGCTTTACCCAGTGCTACTTTAATTCCCATGGTTACTCTCCATTGCTTTTTCTTTGATACTACTTTTTTCTCTAATAAAATCTTCAGAGCCACAAGTTGCACACTGTACTACTTTTATTACAGATATTGTTTCTATATTTTGATCTCGTACAAACGCCTGCCTGGTAAATGTACCAATTGACAGGTTAAGCTCTGCTTCTATTAGAACCCTAACTTTAAAGCTTGGCGAGTCACAATTGTCACAAAGAAGTCGTTTTTCTCCTTTGTCATCCAACAAATATACTACATTGTCTTCATCTGCAACAGTTGTGACAAGTCTAAGCCCTTTATAAGGGACTATTTCCATAACATATTCCTTTAACCAGGCAAAGGAGCGGCTTCACTCTCTTTGCTTTTGTATGGACCGTGCCCAAGTTTTATAAAAGTTGCAACCAGTCCTAACGACCCGTCGTCCCAGACTTTGCAGTATGCCCCAATTTTAAGTTCTTTTCCAGCTTTGACATACGGAATTATAACCTTGGTAGTTTTTGTAGGGTCCATAACATATACTGGGATGATGTGTATCTTATCAACCCATTGTCCGTTTGCCCCAACTTCAGGAACTACAGTTTTTAACTTCAACAGGGCGCCCTTACCGTTCTCTACGTCAAAAAGTTGTGGGTCTTCAACTACCCTGCCTTGGAAGTCGCATCTGTTCTCGGTGATTCCGAGAAATTCCTTTTTCTCTGTCATAATAACTTCTCCTTTTGTTTATTCCTTCAAATTAATTTCCTTTTAAAGCTGCCTTCATTTTTATAATTTTCATATCATCATCTGGCGCAACAATTAACCAATTGAAAATAGAGCTGGCCTTCATTATGCGTTTGCCTATAATCAAGGTATTATAATTAATTATTTCCCCACGTAAATTCTTTATGAAAGTAGCTATGTTTGTTTGATACCCCTGATATTTAAGATCTGTCCATGCTGCAGCTTTGATATCAATGACTGCTTTATCACCGTATATCTCCACAGCGCTTGCATATTGCTCAACCGTAGCACTATAAAAGGTCCTTGCTCTTAGATAGGTGTTATAAGAACTCCAACACATGAACACGAGGCAGGCCGACGTTATACTAAGCCACAAACACCCATAACCTATCCACTTCTTTAAAGTTTTACTGCTGGTACTATCGTTGTAGCCTGCGACTGCAACAATAATTATGACGATAAGCAAACTGATTAGTACGATAATCATCGGGACCTCCTTTTTATTTATTACTTGTTATTTTGTTCTAAAAACCCCATAAAATGAATGAAAATGTTCCATAATCTCTGGTTCAATAGCTAGTATTCTTTCGCACAACTCCACTGCTTCTTTATCTTTCACATATTCCAACTGGCCTTCTATAATAGATATTGTCAATCCAATTTCAAAATAGGATCTTTCAAGTATAGCAAAATTCATGGTAAGATAGTGGTTAACTGCATTAGGATGAACATATAGTATGCGTTTGCATAATAAGTAGTTCATCAGATGAAGTTTTCTCATGTTTTTGAACTCTGAAACAATAATAGCCATGGCCATCACACTTCTGGAATCATCTACAGTTTTTAAAGTAAAGGCATCAAAAGCGGCTTCTTCAACCAAGATTCTTTTGAACAATGTTCTTAATACGTCTACTTTCAACTGAGTCCTTGGTACGTTATCAACAATACCAACAGCCTCTTTTATTGATGCGTCAAGGCTTTCAGCAGATTCTTCAGTTGATGCTATACCTTCTCCTCCTCCTCCAATGAGTAATACGCCAGCACTGTTGATTATGAATATTACAATTATAATACCAATAAGTTTTTTAAACATAGTTTATTTCCCCTTTTCGATGTCTACAAACTCTAAAAGATCATGTGATACTACTAAGCAATGTCCTGCTTTGCCAAGCCCATCACAACTGCATCCTTCTACGAATTCTTCAAACTCTACCATACTTTCATCGCAGTCTGGCAATGTTGCAAGCAGTGTTCCTTTCTTTCCTTTAAGGTCTTTCTTTCTAAATGAGAAGTCGCCTTTAATTATAACTGATTCTGATAATCTATCAGCCTTGAAGTATTTGAAAAGTTGATCTCCATCTAGCCAATAACCACTTCCAGTTCTGAGCAAGCCTTCCAAACTATGCCACCCTTCTATGAAATCTTTATTAGCTATACCAATAGTAAACTTTCCTTTACCAGCACCTTTATTTATTGCCACTATTCCGACTTTTCTGCCAGGCGGAAGACCTAGACTACCTGCTTTTTCATTGCTTGTAATTGTATCTCCTACGCGTATTACTCTTCCATCAATCTTTGCACTTTTCATTAGAACCTCTTATTTCTAATTGTTTTTCCGCAGGCAACCATCTTCTCCCTGCTTTTTCTTACCAGTTTTCGTTTCGCAATTGCCTTACCTGCTGCAATTATCTTCTCTTTGTTAGGAAGATTTATCCTCTTCACTAGAAGCTCATCTATAAGTTTATGCAATTCTACGCATGCTTCTTTTGCGTTATCACTGAATAATTGCTCTAAAGATTTTTGTTGCTTATGTTCTTCTAACGGAGTAATTGCATTATTAGACTTGCCAGACAGTATTAAATGCAACATATTGCTTGGTACATCAAGTGCAGGTTGCTCAATATGTGCTAACAGCTTGCATGCCTCAAGCTGGGCACGACTAGCAAAATAAATCTTATTCTGCTCTCTAACAATTCTATTAATTATATTGCTTGCACCTTTTCGTTTTATAAACTCATGATAGCTTTTTAAATTATGTACTGGCTTCTCAAGGCCTTTTGCTTTCTCCCTAATAATATTGCATATTATTGTGGAAGTACCTCTTTTAAAGCCATGTTCTACCAACAGATTTACATCTGCAGTACAAATTGCATCTATAACTATATCGTGCAAAGATTGTACCCCATGCTTCTGTTTGAATACAGAATTACCAACTTTGTCAAGAAAAAGCTCTATTGCAATGTTAGTCTTCTGATTGTCAGCAACTTCAGAGTTTTCAATCAATCTCATAACGTTATAGGCAAGAGCAATAACAGGGCCAGTATGACTCTTTACACCAGTAGCACGCTTTACAAGCTCTGCGTGAGTTTCAGAATCCAAATCTATAAATGGTGTGATGTCGTACTCTTGCAATCCCATACATTTTGTATGAGGTACGCCGGCTTTCTTATTAAGCTCCTTTATAATATCATAGCAAGCTTTATTAGGATTTTTCCACTCTTTTCTCAATGCCTCTTTTGCTTCTGGTGTGTGAAAGGATGCTAGAAATAACACATCTCCATCAAAGTCTAAAGATAAAGAGCCAAGGCTATTACCGCTAACCCTAATAGTGCATTTGCACAATGGATCATTAGTAATTTGAACTTTCTGCGGTCTTACAGACATGAATCCTAAGCACGGAAACCGTTCAACTAGTACAATGTCTCCGCTTTTTACATTAATGCTTTTTGCCATGTTTTCATGTATCTCAATGGTGTTCTTAGGCAACCTGTTGCTTAAAGTTGCATATGCTTTGGAAGAATATGGATACCTTACAGCCATACCATAAATACTGATATCTCCTCTCTTACTACCCATCATCTCAGATACACGGCGGAAATACGTGGCCACGGCATTATAATAGAGAGTATAGTTTATCTGATCTTCTGGCCTAACTAGAAGTCTGTTAGATGATATTATTATATTATTAACCAAAGCTCCTATTTCACTTAGACCGAACTTGCCAGTATCATGCTTCCAACATTTCCTTAAGTTGCTATGAGGGATATATATTTTATCAGTTTCGTATACTACATTGCCTGACATATATGGCCCAGGAGCCATTCCTTCGGTAACTAAGTCTAAAGTTTTCTCATCTTCAAGAACTGTTTTGAATGGCAATGGAAGCTGTAATAAGAATCCTCCAGTCTGGAACGCTTCATCTACTACAGTTCCAGCTACAACACTCTGCTCCATTATTATACCAGCACTTTGGTTTACAGGTTTCACATCTCTGACGTCTATAATAGGTTTGTCAGATGGAAATTGCCCTCTTTTAGACTTAAGTATTGCAAATTTCTCGTGCAAATCTTCAGTGCCCTGCATATAGGACAGTATTTCATCAAGAATTGGATTATCTTTGCCAAATCTGGTTTGCAGAGCGCGTATCTCAACGGTGGAAAACTTCAGCCCAGCTGTTCTCAACTCTCTTCCATTCTTCTTTGTTGTTGCATCATTTCCCCATAGAGACCCTTCAGGTTGAGCTATCACTCCCCAGAATACTGTACCGCATACACCGGTAATTTCTCCAGCATATGTATGGCATACCCAGGTACCATCTGCTGGAAGCCCATGTTCTACCAATTGATTTTCTATTACTTCTATTGGAACGTAGAAGTCGTCTTCACAAACGGTATTTTTATTACCATTTATGGTATTTGTCAGCGCTTCTAAGATTTGACCGAAATTCTTTCTCTTCTTTATGGATTGTGCAGCTGATATAATATCTATCTTTCTTGACTCGCCTGTCCTTGGGTCTACTGCATACCCTAAGTCCATGAGCCTAACTACACCTTTATTTCCATGCAGATTAGTGATTTTGGTGCCATCCTTGAAGTATCTTCGATACTCTACAACAACATTATAGACATCTGTTTTTACACCACCAACGTTTGTTATGGACTTAGACACTCTGATTACTTTTGCCTTAGGAGCATCCAAATCAAATCTTTTCATCTCTCCATCAGGAGCGATTGATAGTTTGTGGCCTTTCTTTAAGAAGTTTCCTTCTTTTACAAGCAGATCTCCAAAACACTGATAGCGTTTTTCGTAAGTGACAAACTTATTTGCGTGGCGTTTGTCAATTAAAATTTGGTCTTCAAATACATCTGGTAGATTAGCAAACAGAGTGAAGAAATTCCAACCCTTTCTTGATATCCCACCGAGAGAAGGTACGGCCTTAGGCTTACGCATAAGAGCTTTGCCTACTGTTATCATCTTTTCTGTGCTTGGATCTACTTTTGTTCCAGTAGTGCCACTGTTAAGAAGTTCTTGCATAGACTTTGATTTTACCAGAGGCAATTCATCGCCTCTCATACCTAAAGTACTATACAGATTCCTTCCTGGATTATTATATCTGATACAGAAAGGACTAAGTTTTCTTATATCAGTTGTAAGAGCATAGTTTTTGTCTGCTAATACACCATCTGATAATCCTATCGAAGTCCATCCCTTATGAAAATTCTCCTTGCTTTTCTCTACCTGATAGGTTAATCTGTCAGCAGGGCTTCTAAGCTCATCGAACTTTGGGTCTATAATCAACAACCTGCGGTTCATAACCCAACTGTTCATGTCTGTCTCATGTAGTGGCATTCTATTTACTACTTCATTGACAGCTCGTTGTAGATTGTAAATGATAGTAGGGGCATTACCATATTGGAAAGAGTCTACAACTCTTTGAATAAATGGAGTGCCTTTTACGAGGAAATTTGGGATAAGCCCTGTTGGATCGCTACATACAATGAGGTAAATAGCTGCCAAATAATCGACCTCTTGTTCAACTTCTTTGATGTAATAACTGCAAACTGCTCTTTCTACTTCATTTTGCGCAATAAGATTAACGCCATTTCTTAAAAACGGGGTGGGTATTGTTACTGTATGCGACTGCTTACCCTTGGAAAAAGTCAGCCACATGGATTTAAGCTTGTGTTCTACCTCTAAAGATAGATCATGGTTAACACCTGTTTTCTTACCTTCTACTACAGTGCGTGAGTAGAACTGCTGAACAATGTTATCGAACAGCTCCTTGACTCTACCCTCTTCCATAATGTCCTTCGGCATGTTTGCACCTCTTTCGGGTTAGAGATTAACATTTTATGTTTCGCATCCTATACTTCTATCATACTTCGGGCAAGAGAAAACTTCGATTTCGGTGTGTTATTACCCCCTTTCTGTTTGTAAGTGATCCCATTCTTTATTTTTCTTAGCTATTTCATGAGCCATTAATTCAAAAATTCTTTTTGTATGTCCTACACGTGCTATAAATAAACTCTTAGGAGCCATTTGTCTTGTTGTTTCAAAGGTATGATCTGAAAATAGGTCATATACTATAGCTTTAAAAAGATTTGAATTTACGTTAGGATTTCCTTTAGAATAACGGAATTCTCCATTTTTAAACCCTAATCTAGTCTGCTTCCTCATATCTCTTGCTTTAACTGTTCTGCTTATCGAATGTAATAGTCTCAGAAGTTCTACTACAGGAGCTCTTGTTTCAGGCGAACCAATTATCTCATCTAAATACCTAGCCTTATTACTGCCATCTGATATACAGTTTCTTAAAGAAGTCACTATTCGTCTGCTCTCTTCAGAAGGGAGTTTGTTGAGATAGTGATTAACGTTTATTCTTGCTATAGAAGTTTTCATACTATATATATTTAGCATATTATTAAACCATGCTGAGAATTCTAAATTGCTACAAGTTCTCAAATCTGTTCCTAATGTTAATACTGGTGCCATAATACACACATTAACATCAGTAGATCCGGTGAGATTCATTCTTGAATTAAGCCAAAATTTATTTTCAAAATTTTCCTTTCTGAATTTACTAATGACTTTCGAAATTGTTTTCTCCATATCTTCTATTTTAACAGATTTATTTATTATTGGGAACACATTTAATATAGGTTTATACTCATGTTTAGGTCTCTCTTTTCCAAACCCATACCGTGTAAACATAACTATACTACGTGCTAATATCATTCCTTCAGTATCGGTTTTATCCAGTAAGTACGCGCTATATCTAATACCATCGTCAATCGCTGCATACCCTATACTTCCATATTTTGGCCCAATGCTTTTTGTATTCGAGCTTGCTAATACTGCTATTTTTGTGCTTATATTGAACATATTTAGCTACTCCTCGTACTAGCATAAGTGGTAGTATAACTTACAGCCTCTGTAGCGCTTGCATATCCATCCCTGGCTTCAGCCCTGGGGGTCTTCAATTTTTTACCTTTGGATTTGTTTGGTTTTTTAATCATACTTTCAATTCCATTTCTCAGTTTTTCATAGAAATCAATAGTATTTTTTACTAACTTCTCGTCTACCACTTTATAATATTCCTCGTTAGTATACTTCAAGAAATATGCAGAGTTCAAAGTAGCATCCATGATGCTTTTTCTATACGAAGTTGCGCATTTTATTAGTGTAGATTCAAGTTTTCTTGCTTTTGAGATGAATGCTATTCTATAAGCCTCTTCTACATAGTCTTTAAGAAACAACTTTGGATTATCATCAAATCTTTGCGATAGCAAGTATACATCTCTTAGTACACTGTGTCGTCCATCCGGCCAGGCATTCTCACTAACACCTCTAGGATAAGAGAGATTCAAAGCTAAATGCCGTAGGTATGTTGCATACGCACAAGACCATCCAAGAAAGTCTAATGGACTGACATTTAGCAAATCAACTTCGTCAAAGGGCATTGACTCTATATGAGAATAGTGTCGTCGCTCTACCGGCAAATAGTTTTCATGTTTTAACATATCATCACTGGTAAATACAGGAATTGATATATCATTTAGATTTATTCTATTTTGCCCGCCTTTTCCTCTCCTAATCATAACTACTTTCATGTTTACCACATTTTGATAGTCAAAATCAGCCTCAGTCATATAAGACGTAAAACCAATAGAGGAAGGCGTAAATAAATTCCCTTTAACATCTGATGTTACTATAAACCTAGTGCCAGCTGGATACATATGGCTAACCAAGATGTCAGATTTGTTGTGTATATTATCCATCACTATGCAATTTCTCCTTCTTCATGTTCTTCTTGCATGAAAATATAAGAACCATTACCATCTGCTATTGAAATACCCACTTCTGATAAATCTTTTGATCCTGTGTCGCGAACGAAGCTTACCAACCCTAATTTGTCTGTTACGAGTAGTCTTTTCTGCACATCAACACCATTTACTTTTTTAAGGGCTAACACCAGTCTATAACCAGTTAGATCGTACCAATTATCAGTTATATCAGATAGGAATTTAGTTCCTTTTGTCAAGCACTTATTCTGAAGTTTTGGATCATTGACCATGGCAGCAAATTCTTGATCGTCTACCAAGCCCAGCAATCTACCATAATATGTTTTACAGTCAAATTCGGTGTTATATAAATTAAGGTTAACCCGTCTCTTTCTTATTTTCGATACCATAAGCTATTCTCCTATGTGCTCCTTCTGAATTGTTTCTACCTCTTTTACTATTGTTTTACAAGTTTCTATTGCTTCTTCGTCAAAAAGATCATTATTTATACAAAGACCTAATTGCAATTTATATCCGTATAGCACATATACATCATCTATACACATATTGTAAATATGAGGAGTAGTGCCATTAACTGACCTTTCTATCTCTTGTGCAAGCAGGCTAACATCGTCATCAGCTTCTACTGAGTATACATAACCACGCCATTCCTTACTGGAATAGTAACTTCTGCTGATTACAATAACATAACAATCTTTTCCATTTAGTTTGGATGGCAGAGCATTGGCCTTTGCTAAAACTCCATGATAAGCTTTAATGTCATAGTACTCTTCTGAGTCCTTCATTTTCAGAAACTCAGATTCGTCTGACATATTTTTGTAGATGTTAATCTTTGTGAATGCCGAATCGTCCCCTGCCATTACTACAACTTCTTTACCGAGAAACTTCTTTATTTCGATTGTCGGAGTTAGCATCTTGCTTCCTTTCATTCATATATTTCTCTACTAGATCTTCAGTACTCATTTCTAGAAGATCTTCGACCATTTCATAAAAGAATCTATATCCTCCTGAATATTTTAGCATCATTTCTGGATGCCATTGTACACCACAGGATAGAATTTTTGGCATTAGGAGAGCTTCTACTTCTGGGTCTTTCCAATTAATCTTTTTGTCTCCATTTCCATAATATCTTTCAGATAGCTTTTCGTTACTCCATCCTACTATAAGGCTATCCTTAGACGGTATTACCATCTGATGATGTATAGAGTTTATTCTTCTGAAAAGATTATCTTTTCTACATTCAAAACCATGGTAAATGCCAGCATGTCCGTCTAAATGATGAACTAATTTTCCACCTGCCATTACATTCAAGAACTGCAATCCTCTGCAAATCCCTGCCATTTTTATGCCATGTCTTAAGGCATGCTTGAATATTACTCTTTCAAACAGATCTCTTGATGTGTTAAAGTGGCATATACCTTTTGGGCTTTCTTCATTATAGAAAGCTGGGTCTACATCTTCACCGCCAGTAAACAATACAAGTTTAAATGTCTCTGGTCTTTTCATGAATCTAGGGACGTTTGATGTTAGCTTACCAAGACCTTCGATAGCTTCACCATAACCCCATCCTCTAAGCACTAAAATTTTGTCGGGCATAATTTCTCCTTGTTCAAGTCTTACAGACTTGAATTATGATATAATGTGTTCATTCTATCAATTAATTATTCTTGTGGAAGTTCTACTTCAGATTCTGCTGAACCTTCTTCACCATCTTCCTTCTTCACATGGATAGAAGTCACATAACCTTCTGGAATGAGTTTTCTTATATCTGAATCTTCTCCGATAGCTGTATCGTCATGTGTTATCATGTAGACAGCTCCATCAAATTGATAGCCTTTGTTATAACCAGTTCTTAAGTAGGTTATCTTATCAACACCATTCATCCCTGGTACATATGCCCCATTTCTTGTTTCTAGTCTGCTTATTGTGAATTTTGCCATGTCTACTCCCTTTATTTTTTTATTTTAATTATTTACCTTCGACCACGATACTTTCTTGGTGCTTGATTTTTTAATAGGTTTTCTTACAACCTCACTCATATACTTTCCTTCGGCCTGATGCATTTTTCTGGTTATTTCTATTTTTTCTGAACATCTTCCTGTTCCTCTAACAAATTCAAGATTTCTGACTGATTCATCAGATATATTTATGTCTGGCTCATCAGATGGTGTAGCATGTGCCACCAATTCTTGCCTATCCCATGCTTCTATTTCTGACCCATCATCCATAGCTACTTCAGAACTTACCATCTTAACAGCTTCTTCTAACTCGCTCTTACTTAACGTGGGATTTTTAGAATGTTTTCTGGAACTTCTTGAGAATGACCTACGACCAATTTCTTTATAGCTGTGTTTTTTAGGTATAAGCGATAGGCTTCTAACGATATTATCTATTAAGAAACGTCTCGTTTCCTTAATATGATGAGTATGTTCTAAATATATTATAAAACTTGAACTTGATGGTTCACGGGTAATTGGAGAGGTTTTGCACCTTATACCAGCCATTTTGGCTGATTTCTGGGCAATGTTTTTAACAAGGGTAACGCCTCCAAGCTTTTTAACAAGCTCAATGTCCACTATTATTTTGCTTTCATAAGGCCTTACTCCTGCAAGAACTTTGACATATTTTTCTATATCAATATCTAACCTTTTTACAGGCTCCTTTTGTTTTGCAACTTTAATTTCTGCAACCATCTTTTTTACTTTTTCAATATTTATTTTAGATACCCATCCACGATCTGACAACTTCTCGATTCTTTCCTGCAGTGTCTGAATGTTCAAAGTATGTTCAGATTTGTTTAATCTAAGTATTCTGTTTAAACAATCATCATAGGCATTATCTAACACTTCAAAGATATTACCATTAACATCCATTATCAGACCACAACAGATAATATCTACACTTTTTACCACTTTTAGATTGGTTTCAAACGTATCTTTTGTGTCTTGAGACATAGCTTGTATCAACTGCACTTTTGTATTAGCAAATGTCTTAAAGGTTGTAGTTCTATTTATGTTTTTGTTATCTTTATAGCCGGAAGGTCTAAGTATCTCATCAACCATCCTGCTTTTTCTGTGATCATAATCTTCTACCCATTTGCCAGACATTCTGAAATTTTCAAGAGTAGTATAATAACTGTCATAAGAAGCAATTATATCTAAATCTCCCGACAACGGTAATCCTGCAAGCATATCTCTAACTACTCCACCATATACTATGGCATCTTTATTCGCCAATTCAAGCGCATCGTCGAATTTTATAGAGATTATTTCAATAGCTGAGGGGAATTCTATTTTTATTAGATTATGCACAATTATACCTCTACACATTGAATGGTAATTGACTTCAACTTAATATCTTCTTTGCCGTCAAGCATTTTTACATACTCCTCGAAGTCTCTAAGAGCCAACCCTATCACCCATTTAGTGGTAGGAGTAAGTGAAAAGTCAAGTGAAAAGTCTTTGCTCCCAGCCCTCTTTCTTTCTGCTCTAGCGAATTTGGCTACTTGGCTAAGTTTGATTTCTGCCCAGTCAATGTTTCCATTAGAGGCGATCATCTTAGTTTTCCAAACTTTACCAACAAAGCTATGATAATTCATTAAACCTCCATTTCATTAACTTGCTCAACTTCCCTTTCTTCATGGTTGAAGAATCTTTCTAACAGCGAGAGATCTTTTAGCTCTTCAGGATGCCACTGTACTGCTAAAATTCTGCTTCTTCCCCAAATTATACGAAAAGCTTCAATTATTACAAATTTGTCCTTCTTTTCAAGGCCGTATGTTGTACGTGCTAAGATTTCGAACGCGATATTAACCAACGCATTATCTTCTTCCACATTATCTTCATCAACCTTCTTTAAATTAGAGTAACTGAGGCACTGATGATGCATACTGTTAACAAATATTCGAGTATACCTAGCATTGTTGTCGTCTCCATAAAGCAAATCTTTTTTAGCCTCTACAGAATGAGCAGCAACATTTCTGGCTAAACTTAAATCAGTGTTTAGAGTATGATCATTTACGTGCTGATGAAACCTCAATCTCCTATGAATATTAAAGTGTAACATGAATTCCCTTGCAACCAGTTGCAATCCTCTGCATATGCCAAATATTGGCTTGCCTTCAGCAATGAATAAATGAAGAAGCTCTCTTTCGAACATATCTTTTCCAGGATCTACTGAAAGAGAAGAATAATTGTTGAGGCCATAAAAGGTAGGGTCTATATCAATTCCACCTGGCAATAGTAATCCTCCACACATTGCTGCCATTAAAGGAAGATCACTTTTAGGATTTATCATTAAAGGTTCAAATCCAGCTTCCTTAACGTAGTCTACATATGCCTGGTTAATATAATACTGTACCTTGCTTGTACTCGTCGGGATTCCTATTATCATGTTATGCCTCCAATTCCCATTCTTTTTTGAATTCATATTTCTCAATGTTTTCCATACACTGTTCAAGATAGTATGTAGAATTTTCATTTAGTAAAGGTTGGATAAAGTCTTCCAATATTTTGTATGCATCCTCTACTACACCCTTATTTATTACATCTTTGATGCGTTCTTCTCCTACATCCTCTATTAAACGGTTATAGTCTCCATCTCGCATTATGACCAATACGTCTTCTGTCAGACTGTGTATCAACATTACTAAGTCAGGGCTTTTAAACCAGAAGTTGCTCAACACTCTGTACTCTACTCCGTCGTATAATCCACCATTGTCTAATGAAACTGGCCGGTGACAACCTGCTTTTCCATACAATTTTCTTCTTTCAACAGCTTCTGGAGAATTGTCAAGAATTACTGATATAACACCATGAAATATATCCATGACTTTAATAACATCTATTTTTCCATATGGGTCTAATAAAAAACCATTACCATCACCATTGGCTTTACCAACATGTACATGACCGCCACATGTCCTCAGACTTGGATCATCACACTCTGGTGGTTCATTCTGTTCTACTTCCCACGCATCATAATCAGGATCGCAACCAAATCTTTTTGCTTCTGGATGATCCAGTTGGTCTTCTTCGAAGTTTGCAGATGGGCTTACATCCAAACTATGACCTTCAGGAATTTTATCAGCGATGTCCTTAAATGCGTTTCTTATCTTATCTACCAGATCTTTACCATCTACTGCTGGCTCAGTAGCAAATTCTATTGCAACATTATCATGCTGAACCTTACCACCGCTTGGCATGGACTCTGGCTCTTCTTTAGTACCCTTTACGAATGGTATGGTTGAGATAAATTTTCCATCCGCTCTGCGGAAAAAGAATTCGGGATCTGTGCCGATGGTAAACTTTTTAACTTCCATTGTTGTCGTCCTCCTTCTACTATAAACTTTTTGATTCTACCATTATATTATTAAGCTTCTCTTCGCTTAGCTTTTTTTCCTTTTGTTTTTGATGCAGATATTCTTCGCGTATTTTATAAGTAGTTCTGTTTTTAGCAAAGTTTCTATACTTATTTTCTATGAAGGAAGAGTATACTCTATGCATATTTTTATCCAATGTACCATTCATAGTTCTGAATTTGCACAATTGTGTAATACCACCAAGTTCATGAAACTCTCCATCAACTGGGTAAGCTATTTCAATCGGCTGGGTAAATATCTCTCTATTATACTTCATAAGCATGTAGAATTTATCCCAGCAGTGCGGTAAGTAACGTGCTAAGTCACTATCCAGTTGATAAATACCAGATTTAATA
>SDBT01009007.1_pt1 | contig 16223 bp, 6 predicted proteins | sample 2277101 | NCBI WGS metagenome assembly SDBT01 (sample SAMN10404973, study PRJNA504765) | marine sediment metagenome | isolation source: marine sediment core GS10_PC15, 103 cmbsf | place: Arctic Ocean: Southern Knipovich Ridge | collected 2010 | reverse complement strand
ATACTGTGATATTGACACTCTGCCGCTTTTTCTTTTATGTTGGGACCAAGCTTCTCTATGGTATTACAGAATGCCTCACGAGTATCCTAGTTCTCCCTTAACTAACAAAACAAAAGACTTCTTAATAACAACTTTAAAGGAAAGATTACGTCCAAATCTACCAAACGAAGAAAAACGTCCTATTCTGGCACTAGCTAGTCTCATTGTATTCCTGCACCCAGAGTAAAGATCCAAAATAAAGAAGATACTCCATGGAAATGTACTGGGATTAAATTACCTCAGAGAAGAAGCAATGCAATTGACATTCGTACCAGCTTTTTTTACGCTTTATGGTATGTCAATCCTGAGAAAGGCATCGATTAATTTCTCACCTTTGATTTGCAAACAATTGCTTGAAATGGCCGCTGATTATGATGAGGTCGGGCCTGCTATAGATATGCTCTGTGATAAGATTGACGAATTTAGTCAATAATTAAAGAAGTGTGGGATGAAAAAAAAGCTACTCAGTAGCTTTCACAGTCCACTATAAGCCGTAAAGAAAAATGAGTGATACTCTATTTGTCTAGAAGTTTGCAGGGAAAGACTATGAACTGATGAATAGTCGAATTTTTTCTTAAATGCTGGATGAATCAGGACCGTCCTGGTCTTCTCAGAAGGAAAGATTTTTTACTTTGCTTTGCAATCCGCATAAAATCTCGGACAGCATGAACGTTGATAAATGTTGAGAATTTAATATTATATCCACCTGCGTATGCTTCCCCGAACATCATGCGTTGTTTCGTCGTTTTCTTGTCGAACAAATCTGCAAAACTGTAACGGATTCAGGCACGAAGGGGGTGTGAAGCATGCCGGAAGGGAATATTGTGCAAAACCCATAAGGCCCAAGGTTGTTGGAAGTTGTTGAGATTCTAAGACGATATTTTTGATATTATCACCCCTTGCTTACGGAATCTTCGTCAACCTTTTTACACATTCTTGTCTACCTGTGACTATACGCGAACAATAAATGTAGAGAGGTTCTACTTATTCTGTAAGCTGGAAAACCTGATATTAAAAAAATTGGTTAGAGTGCTGGGTTGTAGTCGAAGTGAATCGCCCTTAAAAGTGTTGCTGTTTCGTATTCGTTTCCTGTCCGCGTGAACCTCCCCGATTCTGCAATCAAATGAAGGCGACGCTTAGCGCGGGAGCATACCACGTAAATGAGTTTGGATGCCCAGTCATCAGCTATCCCGGGAGACCCATGGATTATCGCTCGCCAGTTTGGTATGTAACCTCTCAACAGTCCAAATGCGATCACAGTCTCGTATTCTTCACCCTTTACTCCGTGGCAAGTGCTAATAACAACGCCCGAGGGATGCCGGAATAGCTTTCTAAAGTTCACTGTTTCTGTTGGGGCTTCCTCTCCAATGTCGGCTATCCGCTCTCTGGCTTTCTCAAAAAATAGCCCTTTGGCTTCTGACAGGCGGTTATGAGCATCTATCTGCATGCCTATGGCCGCTGTAAGATCGGCGAAAACTTCTTCCAGATATTCGAGCCCATCTTGTGCCGTTGATTCTCTAGAGTTCACAAGTCGCAAAAAAGCTCTCGGATTTCTGTATAGGTCCGGAATCGCAAGTTCCTCTACTTCCTCCAGATCTCGGAGCACCTCCCATGCCCAGCGAAAACGCGTTCTATACAAGGACGGTGTCGGGGTTGTGAGAAAAAGTCGGGCAATTTTGAACCAAATATTCTCCCTTTGGCTATGGAAAGGAGAAAGACCCGGGGCATCAAAATTAACCTCAGGTAGTTGCTGAACCAACGAGCGCCCAAGTGCTCGGACATGCCACCATTGAGGAGCAAGTACGCATATTTCTCTTGCGGGTATGCCTTCTTCGATTGATTCACGTATGAGCTGGGCAATTGTAGTTGACAAGTCATCCCGACTAACCGTCTGATTATGAAAGGTGATTATACCTGGTTGAGTTGCGTATTCAGCTAACGATTCGATATGTGGAGTGTTGGGGCGAAACCGTCGGTAATAATTGATAAGTCTCTGTGTAGAACGATAGTTCCCTGTCAATTCCTTGTGAAGGATCGAGGAAAGACCAAACTCTTGCGCTATCTCATCAGGAGATTTGCTGACGGCGCCTAGCGATTCATAGATGGATTGATGTGCGTCTCCAACGAAGAAGAGTACTGGTGGATCCTCAGCGGCACGGTAGATAGAGGACAGGATTCCAAATTGCAAATCCTGTGTGTCTTGTATTTCGTCAACACATATCAGTCGGATGATGTGAGCCAAGGTTCTTGAAATCTCATCAACTTCCTGCAATAACCTGTATGCGTAGTACAGAACATCATCGTAGTCGAGCAGTTTGGCTTCTTGGAGTCGGCTCTGGTAAGCACGGAATATCTCCGCAGCTACTTCTTCATTCTCTACACTTCCATCTCTGTGCCGCACGGTATTAACATCATAATAGGCTTGCTGGCCAAAATCAGACTTGAGCTCCGTCATTGTCCGTTCAGTATAGAATTCATCAGCGACAGAGAATCCTCTATGGATTCGAGCAATGTAAGGTGCATATGGTCTAAGTATCCATTCTAATGCGAATGCATGGATTGTCCCTGCCCACAACTGATCGTGGTCTATATCCGCTTGGTCCAGTCGCGTTTGGATTTCATCCGTAGCACGATTCGTAAAAGTCATGGCTACTACGCGGTGCTTTGTTGAGTCCAAAAATTCCAAAGCTCTGATAACACGATATGTCAGAACCCTTGTCTTCCCACTTCCCGGGCAGGCAGTCACGACTAAATTAGAGTCATGATCGACAGCATCTTGTTGTTCCAGATTGAGCTTAATCATTCTTTCGTATAATCCCCGAGGTATACTATAAACTCGGATAAATCGTCATCTGGTGCGGTCTCTCTGTAAAGATTGATGAAGGCCCCTGGTTCCATCTCTTTTAGTTCTATGAATGGAGGGAACTCATCCCGGAGTTCATCATCGAACAATTCATTTCCTATTCGAAAAAGACCCATGTGTTTGAGCATGGACGCTGTGACACTCTCTGCAGCAAATGCTACAGCTCTCAGGACGTACTCTGGAACAAATGTGTTAACATCGAGGGACTCTGACAATAACAAAGCATCCCAACCTTTACCAACCTTGTTTGCCAACTTGAGGATCTGCTGGCCAGATACTGATAGGTCATCCAAGTTAAGGGCTTCTTTCACCCGCTCTTTGTCCTGATGGCGAGTATAAATCTTGTCGACTACTTCTTCTACTGATCGGACGTTATCTGCCAGGAGAAAATCCACCTCAAAGGTGTGTTTTGCGAAAAAACCTGATACCCATGAGTTATTTTCCGTGAAACCCTGCAGGGAGTCATGTCGTCTTTCACCTGCCTTTTGAGATTCGCGTGCGTGTCTTTGATATAAATCGTCTTCTTCCACATTTTCCGGAAGATCTATGACAGCCCTGTCCATATCCGTTACGATCGCACACCGCCGCCGGATTCTCTCGTCGTGAAACAATATTGCTACATGCTCGAAGAAAGCCGAATTCATTGCAATAACACTGATTCCCATCTCATCTGGGTTAAGGCCCAGAGTAGCACGCATCATTCCTGGGATCATCACAAGCTCGGCTTCTCCTTCAACAAGAAGGACACCTTTTGCAAAAAGAAGTGTAGACCTAACTGCGTCAAGATACCGTTCGACTCTTCCAGCGGCGAGCTCGCCAAGTCCTGCCGTGGGTTGATAAACCTCAGCGTGATCCATTCGCTTTGCAAGAACGTTGACACTTCCGATTTTTGCGGACGAGGAAATGTGAGTCGAGTGAGTGGAGACTATAACCTGTGTTCGATTGGTTGACTGCCGCTCAAAGAGAGTTTTCTGAATGTGTGTGTGGATATGTGCCTCGGGCTCCTCAATCAGAAGGAAGTGTGCAACTTTATCACCGGACAATTTCAGTTCATATTCTAGCAGTTTCAGCGCGATATAGATTAAATTCGCGCCGCCCAGGCTTTGCTCTGCTAAGTCGCCTCGGTAATCGGAGTCGATATCATCACCAACAGTAACAGAGAGGCGTTGCAGAAGCTTCTCCAGCTGGTCCGGAAGCGTGGATTCGATACTTACACTTGGTGAGTATGTCTGTCCGACTGTTGATTGCAATGTATTCTGTACTCCTGTAGCAATGTCCTTTATCTCGGGAAGCGCCGAGATATCTCTGTTCAGTTGAGTGACAGCATTGGTTATACGCGTGGCATCATCTATCTGGATGCTGGCATCGGTCCCTCGCAGTAATGCAATTAGCGGGTTCGACCGATACCCACGTAGATCAGCAATCACATCGCGCAATGCTTGGGCGAAAGTACACGTTATTTCGGGATGAATTGGTCCCATTCGAACTCCAAGCAATTCCTGATCATCATCGTTAGGATTCGGGAAAGAATAATTTTCAAAGTCACCAACTAATTGACTGTAGACTGCATCATCTAGGAGATCTGCTTGTGCACGCCCAGTAAGAACAGGCTCATAATCGTCGACCGTCAGTCCATTGAGGTATTCTTGGATCCCAGGATGTTCTGTGCTGTCATTGGTCATTTCGTATAGTCGATTTCTTGCCTCCAGTTTAGGCCGAAAGTACAGCGTATAAGTACCGGTATTACTGTCGTTCATGTGACCTGTTCTGTGTTTCAAGAGTTGACATCCTTCAGAAGGATCCACCTTTTCGAAATCTAGTGATATGATAATCCAGTGACCGTGCCAATTCCCAAGTGCTCGACAAAAATCGGTCGCTCGGAGGTGAGTAGCATTGCGTGAAAGTGTGTCGTCGAGAAGAAGTCTTAATGCAAAGAGAGCATTTGTTTTGCCTGATGCATTCTCGCCTATCAGTGTATTGACACCTTCGCAGAATACGAACCTCCCTGCCATGAAGTTTTTAAAATGCCGTATTCGAAGTTCAGATATATGCATTTATCATCTTCCATTCAGTAATTTGCGGTGTTTTAAGAAAGAATTCCAGGATCGAAAAAAGATCATCATAACGGTCTAACCGACAGCTTTTATCATTCTTCTAGGCCCAAGAAGTAATACTATGATGCTATATAACATCAAATTTGTCACGATATACAGAAACGGATTAACTCTCATTTGCCTAAAATTACCAACATTATTTTCTAATGTCAAGGGAAAAAGAGTATCACCCATTTTGTCCGAAAGTTTGCAGGGAAAGCTTCTGAACTGATGTATAATCGAATTCTATATGAAATGTTAGACTATTCAGGGTGGACCAAGTATTCCAAGAAGAAACATTTTCTGCTCTGCTTTGCAATCCGCTTTTAAGAGTTGTGTAATGTAAGAAAGGATCTAAAAACAAAATAGAACTGTATTGGACAAGGTATAGGTAAAATTAGGCGTTTTGAGCGTTTCTAAGAAAAGCCTAACTTTTAAGAACACTCACAAGACCGAAAACGATGTAGGGGTGGTTATTTCCCATTATGACGGTATAAAATCTCTGAGAGCACGCATGCTGAGAAACACTGGGATTTCACAATTTATCCGACAGCTTATGGATCCCCGAACATCATGCGCTGTTTCGTCGTTTTCTTGCCGAACAAATTTGTCAAAGGGGTAAAACATGCTCGAAGGGGGTGCGAAGTATACAGGAAGAGGGGGCGAAGGAAAAATTGTGCAAAAACACAAAGTCCAATATTGCTGGATATTGTTGAGTTTCTGATATGATATTTTTGATATTATTAATCCTTGCCTGCTGGTTAGCGTTTAATCGGTCGGGAGTATCTAGTAGTTTCAATGGAACACACACTTTTTTACCTTCGAACTATAAGAGAACTATAAATGCGGTTAGGGTCTACTAATTCGATAAGCTGAAGAACCTGATAAAACCTGAGATTTTGAGAAGTGTTTGTCAGTCTGAATCGTGTAATCAGGGGATTACCTATTTTCATGTAATTTTTCACGCTGGTGAGTTAATTGTCCTGGATTTGAAATCCTTCCTTTTAGATGGTTAAATCGTTACCAGAATGGAAAAACTGCGTAAAAAACGACGATTTCTTAATTTGAGAACGAAACCCTCCACTCGTGTTAAGATCGCCTGTTACAGCATCAAAATAAGGCTCCTGGAAGGGCTTTAAAGAATTTTTTCGAGTCTTTATAGCTTTGGAAGTGATCCACCAAGGACTAAAGTTTGTTAAATTCCTAAATTAATCCGTTTTTGATCGGAAAGTGCTTGACAATCCACTAATTTTGTATGAAATTAAAGTATTAATCAGACAAGATATAATTTGAAAAATGTGGGGAATCATTATTTGTTTGTTTTTCCCGGCCTATAGAATGTATAAAAGACAATCTTTTGTTTTATGTGGTCAAAACGTTTGGTCTGCCAAATGACGTGAGATCGCTGACCGTATGCGTAATTTAGTGCGCTTAGAATAATCATCTGCTATTTACCAGTTTTCAGGAGTATTATGAACTCAACTAAGCAAGAAATCCTTAATGTTGGCTTTGTAATGATAGTGCGACAATTTCAAATTTATGGACAAAGCTGATGTCCCTTGAACCAGGAGGATATGCTGAAAAACTGGGTAATCGTTATGAGGGTCGTTGGGTCGCTCTCCAACTTCTCCATCTCTTGAAGGAGGATATACGGTCAATTACGGTTGAAGCTATTGGAGATGATGAAGAAGGCGTTGATCTTTGGATCGAACGCAAAGATGGCATTCGACAAGCGCAACAATGCAAAATTGAGAATTCCAGTAAGCCTGACTGGTCAATGGCTGATCTGAACCGCCGTGGTATCCTCCCAAGAATTAAATCCCAACTAATGAGAGATCCAAATTATGAATTTGCGCTAATATCAGGAACGCCGGCAAACATGCTTCGTGACCTTAGTCGTAGTGCCCGTGATTCAAATTACAATCCTGAAGATTTTTATCGTTACCAGATAGTAGAGGTGTCGATAGCCAGAAAGGAAGCCTTTCACGATTTTTGCAAGTATCTTAGACTTAATCCCCATGAAAAAGCTGGTCTCATAAAATCTTTTGACTTCCTAAAAAGAACTCATTTTTACCATTACGTCGATGATCAGAATACAAAAGAAACTTTAAATGGATGGGCTTCATTACTTGTGGTTGGTAAATCACGGGCGGTTGTTGCCTCGCTGTGTGATTACACAGAAGAAAATCTCAGAAAAACGATCAGTGCTGACGATTTACGTGGTTACCTCTCATCACTTGGATTCAATCCAAGACAACTCTCTTATGATAAGCGAATTGCACCTGCTATTGGTAAATTACTTAAAGAGTTTCAACAATCCATTGAGCCCGGACTTATTAGAGGTCAACTCATCCAAAGGGATGAGGCTCGAGAAATCAGCGATGCTGTAGACAGCGATGCTTTTTCTGGTTTGGCCATTCTTCATGGGTCCGCAGGTCAAGGAAAGAGTGGTGTATTATTCCAGCTTGTGCAACTGATGCAAAAGAAAGGGAAAGTTGTCCTTCCGATTCGCTTAGATCGCAGGGTACCGCAACACAACACAGTACAATTCGGCCAAGAACTTGGGCTGCCTGAGTCCCCAGTACGTTGCTTAGCAGAATTGGCTGGTAATCGCCAAGGTGTGCTCATTCTTGACCAGTTAGACGCATTACGCTGGACAAGTTCTCACAGCACTAATGCACTTGAGGTCTGTAGAGCTCTGGTTCGTGAGGCAATAATACTAAATACTCGAAGTAAATGTATCTCTGTAATTATTTCATGTAGAACTTTCGATCTAGAGAATGATCCGGGCATCAAACAGCTGTTAATAGATGACAGACAGAACAAAAGCCTCAAGGTGAAGGTCGGCGAACTTTCTGAAGATATCGTCAAGTCAGTCGTTGAAGCTCATGGTGTGAATCCTTCAGATTTATCAGAACGCCAAAAATCATTGCTGGCTGTAGCACTGAACCTATCAATGTGGACTACCATACAACTGAGTGAAGACAACACTATGCTTGGTTTTCAGACAGCAACTGATTTAATGAGGTATTTTTGGAAAAATAGATATCGCGAATTACACAAGGATGGCGTTGCAGCTCGCGATATTAGCGAATGTATTGATAAGCTGGTCGACCATATGGAAAGCAGTGGACAACTTTGGGCTCCTGAACGGTTAATTCAAAGTTTTCAACAAGTATCGGACTTATTTCATTCATTGGGCATTATTGAAACATTTAACCGGCGGATTACTTTTTGTCATCAAAGTTATTTGGATTATCATGTGGCGAAACGCCTCCTCGGACAAATTGAAGAGGACTCTGGATCTGTTCGAGAATGGTTGGGGGTGCAAGAAAAGCAATCTCTATTTCGACGTGAGCAATTGAAACAAGTGCTCTCGATGTTACTTGACGAGAATCCAGTGAAGTTTGAAGCTACAGTCCGAGAGCTCTTGGATGATATTGGAATTCGTTTTCACTTGAAGCATTTAATACTATCAGTAATTGGCCAAATTAGAGAGCCGTGGAAACGCCTTTTGGATTTAACCTTAGTACTTCTTCATGAGAAGGAATGGCACGATCATATACTGATTCTGGTTTATTTTCAGCACCCACAATTTGTGGATTCATTGATAGACTGCGGAACTCTCCAAACGTGGTTAGAGAGCTCGAACGAACAGGAAATTGAGCAAGCATTATGGCTTCTAAGATCAGTAGATAAAAAGTGCGGTGATCTTATTTCGGAACTTTTGATGCCATATTTAAATAAAGGAGGCGAATGGCCAAAATGGATTTTGAACACCTTATGTTTGGATCCATGTTCAGATTCGGACAAGATGTTTGAAATGCGTCTTGAGCTCGCTCGTATTGGTCATACCGATGAATATATTCAATGGTCAAGATTAGCCCATGAGTATCCTGTAAGAGCTGTACAACTTATTGAAGCAATTGTGTCATCCTGGGAGTCTTCAGAGCGTCAAAAAGGAGACAGCAATAGCAAAAAACCTCGATTTGAGAAATGGCGCCCAGAAGATACAAAAGCTCTGAACGAGGCCGCTCAGGCACATCCTGAGCTGACATGGGATCTACTTATAACTCACATTGAACGTTTAACAACACCAGATAAGGAGGATAATCAACATGATTTAGAAGAATGGTATGATTCTATATCGGATTTTGGTGATAAAAGGATGGAACGAAGTATTTTTGAGCTAGCTTGTGTTGCTGGGAAGATAATTGCGGTAAAACTTCCCGATCAATTTATTACACAATCTTCTAAGCTACTTGAGACTAAATCTCCAATAGTGCAACGAATACTGATCGAGACTTATTCAGATTTGCCTCCATCATATGCAGATTTAGTTATGACATGGTTCTTGAAGGATAAGAATAGGTTGAGTATTGGATCTGGGAATACCGAACCTAAATGGATGCCAGCGGTTCGCTTTATAAAAAAGCAATCTCCTTTTTGTTCGGATGACAACTTTGATCAACTCGAAAACATCTTAACTCCTTATCTATCTCGAAACGACATTGAGATGGCAAAGTACTGGATTAAGCAATCACGTCATGGCCACTATGGAATATGGTTCGGCAAAGCGCAATATTTTCTCCTTCCCGCGCTATGCTCAAAACGTAGAAGTTTCCGAACAGAAGAACTGATCAAAGTTCTCAACCGAAAGTTTAGTGATTATGGTGAATCGAATTTTCTTCGATATGGTCATTCATATGGAGGGACAGTAGTATCTCCAATTAAAAATCCTCGAAAGTTGAGTGACAGAGCTTGGCTAGAACTGGTCAAGAATTCCGAGATTCCTGAGGATTACGGATCCAAGAAACAAATAGACACCGATTTTTTAGCAGAATCGACCATGAGACAATTCTCACGTTCCTTTGAATTAGCAGTAACAGCTTCTCCTGAACGCTTTATTGGTTTAGCACTCCAATTTCCTCCAGATGTTCATCCCTTGTACATAGCAGCAGTGCTCAGTGGTGTCAAACTGAAAGAACCAAAAGAAGTCCCACAAGAACTAAAAGCGAAATGGATGCCTGCTAAGCCAGAGACCATCGAGGCTTTCTTAAAGAAGTTTTTGATTGGAAATGATACGAGTAGTGCCTCCGCTTTTTGCCGGCTACTCTTCGACCGTCCGGGGGACAATTGGTCCCCTAGCACAATTGACATATTGCTTGACCAAGCAAAGAATCACCCCGATCCTCAACCCGAGAAATTAAACGTTCATCCCTCTGAATCTGGAAATGAGACCAGATACGCCTCCGTTCATACCTTGGAAACAAATGCGTTGAATTGTGTACGAGGAGAGGCAGCACGAGCAATCGGGGCTCTACTCTGGAGGCATAGTGATTGGTATGAAATGTTATTGCCGAGAATTGAGAGTCTTGTTATCGATCCTCATCCGGCCGTTAGAATTGCAGCTCTCGAGGCTTGTCTTCCTCTACTTAATTTCGATAAGGATCGTGCAGTAAAGCTATTCTTGTTAGCTTGCCAAGACGACTTAAGGATTGCCGTTTGTCGTCACGCGGGCTATTTCTTCAATAATGCCATCAAGTCACATTCGGAACAGCTTGCTCCGCTGGTTCTCAAAATGCTAGTAGCCAAAAATGAAGAAGTCGTCGCGGCCGGAGCTACTGAAGTATGTGCTCGCTGGCTCTTTTACGATATGTTTCATGAAGAACTTTCTGATTGTTGTAGAGGAACAGTTGCTCATCACAGGGGAGTTGCCCGCGTGCTATCCCATTTTCTGGCAGACGAAAATTATTCTAATAAATGTCGTAGTCGTCTTATTAAATTTTTTGATAATCCGGATGCAGATGTACGTGCAGAAGCTCGAAAAGCATTTAATCATAGAGAGGTTCTACGTTTGGATGACATGCCTACTTTTGTTTTGCAGTATATTCGTTCTCAAGCATTTGTTGACGATCCAACCAATCTTCTTTATGCTATTGAAGATTATCCAAACTCGCTACTAGATTACTCGGATGTAATCACAGAAATTTGTGAGATATTTTCAGGCACTATAGCTGAGGAATCACGGAGTATAGCTACAGGCCTATCTCACGACGTTTCTATATTCTCTCGATTAATACTGAGACTCTACGAGCAATCTCAAGGTGCAAACCTTCCTAATGTTCAGGATAAATGTCTCGATGTATGGGATAATATGTTTAGAAATAGATTGGGAAGGACAGATGAGCTGATGAAAGATATTGATCAATAATTACTTTGCAATTTGGTTGTTCAAAGATATTATAGATGGTTGGAAAAGCTAACTGTACCTCGTCAAAAACCTTCTGGACATTTACAAATAATAATTAATAGATATATTTTTCATTTCAAGCACTAAGTTTTGATTATTTCCAAAGACATCAAAAAACAACGAGGCTCATAAGTGAATTGCATGGCAACCTAAGAAAACCTAATATTGGATGAGTGTCTACAAGTCTGAATTGTGCAATCGAGCAACGTTTTTGTTGATAAGCTTGGACTTTGAGGCAAGATATCCCGAAGATTCCGTTTATAAAATTAGCTACGAAAACCTGAGAAAACAAGACATTTTAAATAGGAACCGTGGAATTTTATTATTAGGGTATCACCAAGATTTGTGTGATTTTTTCAGCTAGAGCTGTGCAAATTAAAAAAATACACATGATTATGGTAAAATCGGCGGATATTATTTGCATTTATATCTTTTAGCGTGCATTTCCGTGCGAATAGTGCTGATACTCTGATATCTACAAAAAGTCGTCCCTCTCGTGAGGCCTAGCCCATTTTCCATATGAGCGCATTTTCGCTGTGCCAGAAAAGTGGCCCAGCGAACTCAAAAAACCACCGCGATTAAGCGGTTGGGTGGAATAAATGGTTAGGTGGCAATCGCTGCTTCGTTCTATACTTTTCTACTTGGAAAACGCAGTATACAGGACTTCGCGAAAGAGACTTTCGAGATCGTCTCTGAATTCATAAGAGAATATGTGCGTTGCTCCACTCCCAGCCCATCTAATGTGTTCATAAAAGTCCGTTTCGTTCTGAAGTCCAAACGGCTCCAGAGGTGGTTTACGAGTTAGATGAGAAAGCGCACTTTGTGGCACAACATTAGGTTTTAGTTTTATTAGGCAGGATGTCCACCCGCCATATAGATCCTCTACGGAATCCTTGAGAAGAAGCAAATTTGCGCTTACGCCTTGATCGACTGCCACCAAGCCTCCACCGATTAGAGTTCTACCACGAATCTGAAAGTCCATTTCTCTTCTTGAGAAGAGACTCACGCTGATCGTTGGTGCATTTGGCAATACATACTCGAAGCTCCGGGGTGAACTTTGTCTCTTTGTGATTGTATTCCCCTGATATTCCATGTTGAATGACTCCATAATAGAGTCCCAACGCGCAACTAACTGCTCAAAAGCAACTTCATAAAGGCGTTCAACATCTTGCTCTACTGATCTTCTCTGTTCTTCAGCAAGGCGCGCCTTCTCGACCTTTTCCCTCCGTTCAATCGCTTTATCAACTATCTGGCTGAGGTCCTCTGACTCCTCGCCATTCTCTCCCGACGATGAAAGAACCGAGATCACTTCATCCCACGAAGGCCGGTCAGATGGGCGCTTCGCTGTCATACGTGAGAGGAGCTGTGCCAACGGACGCGGGATGTCGTCGCGATTTGATCGTATGTCTTGAGGGGTCTCGAAGAGGTGTGCTCTTCGCCATGACTCAATATGCGTTGGATCAATTACTGCATTGATCAAAGGATGTTGCAGAGTAAGAATTTCATAAAAGATAAGCCCCACTGAATAAACATCCATCATTGGAGTGTTCTTTTGAAGTTGCCACGCTTCGGGAGCCATGTATCGTACTGGGCCTACACCCTTAAATGTCAGAGTTCGTGTACTCTCGGTCACCAGCTTAGAAATGCCAAAGTCTGTAATTTTCAATTGGTCATCACTGACCAAAATATTGTCGGGTTTAATATCACGGTGTACAAGTTTTTCATTGATGGCGCGTGCTCCTTGGGCGATATCCCTCATCTTTTCAACGGCTTTTCCCAGTTGTATCTCCGAACTCGCTATTGTTTTTGCGTGCAGGAATTGCTCAAGCGTTTGTCCAGGAACGTATTCCATCAGCATGTAAGGGCCGACGTCTGGGTGGTCACCTACTTGAAGTACATTTACAACATTAGGGTGCGACACCTGAGTTGCAAGCTGTGACTCATTGAGAAGAGCTTGTTTGAGGGAAGGGTCAGAACTTCCCATCAGTGGCAGTAATTTTACAGCAGCAAGAGAACCACTATTCTTTTCTTCAACCCGATATACTTCTCCAAATGCACCAGCACCAAGAAAATCAGTGATTTCAAACTGTTTCTGTTCGGGGCCTACTATGACAATTCAGATACGAGTCCCTGGCATATTAACTTCTATTCTGCCTTCTGAAGGTGGCGTCCATATGCTTCCTAATAGGTGTTCTGTGATTCTGGATAACATTAAATTAGTAATGATATGCAGAAGCGGGCTAACTTTTGTTTGCCTAAAATTATAAACAATATTTTCTAATGTCAAGCAAAAAGGTTTATGGCTCTTATTGTGCGTATTCCGGTTCAAAACTGCCACCCGGATCTAATTAAAAATAAGCAGTGTTGGGAAATATGAAGTGGTAAACCTTGAGCCGGAATCAGTGGCAGTTTTCACCGGAATACGCACTCTTCCATTGTTTCTATGCTTAAATTGTTAATTCGTCTAGTTAGACCAACTAATTACAACACGGCTCTCCAGCCCACATCAGACGCTCTTTGATAAGTGCCACTTACCCTCATATGGTTTCTCACCATGACTCTGTCTCTCTACCCACAAATGAAGTTCAAGCTTATCTGACGCTTCACGAATTGATCTGATCCCTTGGTCCGTGGATAGAACCAGCCATCCCTCGCCTAGAGATTCAAATCTCGGAGGTTCTAACCAAATCCAACCATCCTTCCAATAAACAGATTTGACCATCAAGTTCCCCGAGGAATCGATCCACTCAAATGGTTCGTCTTCTGATGGATGCCATCCGAGTTTTCGGGCAAAGTTAGAATTTATGGTTGCCCAACGGTACGCGGAGCCTCCGAGTTGGTGGAGCTCTGAATTGAACACAATCAGTTGTTCATCATCTTGTTCTAGTCCTCGTGGATAATTTTCGAAGGTAACATCGTGACTTGTTTGAAGGCATTTCTGCGTTAGACCAGAATCACAAGAGCCGACAACCAGGCTTCGACGGCGTTCCTCTTTTGGCCATTCCCAATCGGGTCGAATGAACAAAGTTCTTTCACCAATTATGTGGAGTACATCAATGGATTCAGGATAGTCACTCCAAGAATTAGCATTTTCACCTTTGAGCCATGCCTCCCTCTGGGCATCCCATAGGTCCCATTCCATTGCCTGTAATTCAACTGGACGCTCGATTGGTTGACAAAGCTCAAGTTTCGAATCGTAGATTGGATAAAAGTAATCGTAGGTCTGTTCGGCCCCTGAAGGAACCTGCCCAGATAGAGACCGCCTTCCAAGGACCCTCATAGCGGCTTCCCTTCCAATAATAGCTCTTGGGTTGAGCTTTTGCCTAGCCAGAACCTGATTCATCCAGTGTTTAAGGCGATTTTCGTCTGCCCAACTAAAGTCATTTTCGATTTCTCGAAAAAGCCGATAGAACTCTGATTTCAGTTCATCAGGGTCAAGACCAAACTTCTCAAGTTTCGCGAAAATGTCGTGATGTAGCTGATATGCCCGTGCGATATCTCCACCCACAACCATTCGAGTTTCTTCGTAGTCGCTTGGGCTTGCCAAGCTTTCCGAAAGAAATATCACAGGTTGTTTGGCTTGGTCGTTGATCTCCTTCCATGGCCAGCCCTGCTCTTCGCAGAGACGTCTGGCGATACTACGCACAGCAATGGACTCATGCAAATTCAAATTTAAGATCCAATCTTTAAGGCTATTCATTGTTCTAGTACTATCCTGGGAACCCACGTGTAAGCTTACTAGAATATGTTCAAGTTGGACAGAGTCCCAGCAAGGTTCGGCCTTAACAAGTTCAGCGAATCTATTTCCACTTGTCCTGACATATTGTGATAAGGTCCTTCGAGCGGCAATGCCAACATCGAGTACAGGGAAGGCAAGGAGATGGACGAGGAATCTACAAAGTGCCTCATCTACTGAACCCTCTTTTGAAGTCTGAATCATAGACTCAAACGGTGCAATTTCTGGATTTGCAGCCAAAACATGATCCAAATAGTCATTAATTACTTGGCAAACAGGTTCTTCGGGCCAATCAAGCTCAAGGAAGTCTATCATCTCTAAAATGTCATTTAAGAGGAGGGAGCTATCTAGTTTACCTTCTGCAAGTTCCTTCCCGAACTGGTCTCGAGCCTGTGAGATTGAATCGTTTTTATCAACACGCTTTAGAGCTCCAAAAGCTATCTTCTTTTTTGCCCCGTCCAACCAATAGTGCCACGAACCATCTTTGGCACGATCAATGGCTTGTTTGGCAAGCAGTATGGCATTTTCCCTATCTCCGCACTTCAGAAAGTTTTTGGATTTCCATACAAGTAGTTCGATCTCTCTGTAGGCGGAGGGTGGAAAGGATGAAAGAAGGTCATTTAAATGAGACACATTCTTGATCTTCGTCCTCTTGACGGCTGGCCACCAGTCAAAGTTCGCATTTTCTCTAGGATAGGGATTCCATCCTCCAATGTCGTCATGATTGCTTAATCGAGCTGCAACTTGTTCTATAGTTTCTGTTTCTCCCGTTGGGTGTCTGTAAAGCGATCCTTTAATCGACCCATCGTCTTGACTAGGTTTGAGATTTTGAGTTAAAACATTTTCTCCAAGTCCGTTCTGTCGCAATGCATCCTGTATTGCTCTCGCTATTTTTATTCGATGTGAGGGAAGTGAATTCGTACGAACGGAGTTCATCATCACCTGAGCAGTTGCAATTCTTCTCTCGATAGGAAAACGCCGCAATATTCCAACTGCGACTTCCGGGCTGTCTCCAGGATCAATCAGTGGAAGCAACTCGCTGTACATGGCAAGTAAAAGTTCGGATGAGGCTCCAGCTTTTGTTCCACCCAACAATAAAGCTTCAAGAGTTTGGGAAACATTAAGGACATCACGATCAATCAGCTCAATGGCAAAACGAGAAGCGCGAATTGGCTCAAGTTGAAGTGTCAATTGAAGTTCGTCGGTGGCAGCTTTGGAAGCGCCTGCACCGCCTGCCAC
>SDBT01009006.1_pt1 | contig 16224 bp, 16 predicted proteins | sample 2277101 | NCBI WGS metagenome assembly SDBT01 (sample SAMN10404973, study PRJNA504765) | marine sediment metagenome | isolation source: marine sediment core GS10_PC15, 103 cmbsf | place: Arctic Ocean: Southern Knipovich Ridge | collected 2010 | reverse complement strand
AGGGTTCTATTGAACGTCGGACATAAGAAACTTGGTAAACCCAATAAACCCCATATACGTATGTGGATGGTATCCCGACCGTGAGGGAGGGGGATGGTTTAGTGGGTAGAGGATGCTGGAAAACCATATTCCCTTAGATGACAACAGAGTTAAGTTAAGTATCTTATTAAAATGTAAAAATTTTACTTTCAAAAAGGTTTAATCATGGAATATTATACTTACATCTTGGAAACCGTAGGAAAAAATAACAAGAAATTATTCTATACAGGATACTCTAATAATATGGAGAAGAGAATAAAAGAGCATAGAAAGGGAACGGGGGCAAAATTCTGTAAAGGAAAGAACTCTATTACACTAAAATGTTATGAAATTTATCCAAAAAGGGTTGAGGCGATGAGAAGGGAAACAGAAATCAAATCATTTACAAGAAAACAAAAAAGGATTTTGATAAAGGAATTTGAAGAGAAGGTCAATAAAAACTATAAACTCTTGGAAATGGTTAAGAATATCAATTGCGTAAATTTCTAAATCTGTAATATATCCTTATTTAAAAATTCTAAAAATAAATTTTCAATATTAAAATCTAATTAAAAATAAACTAAAATAAGTCAATAAGATTAAATGGAGAGTAATGAAAAATGGCTGAAAAAGAATATGAAGTAATAGTTTCTTTAATTAACGATGAAGAAGAATTTGTAAAAGCAAAGAATAAAGAAGAAGCGTTAGATAAAGCTGAAGAAATGGTTTTAGATGATGTATTACAATATATCTATATAGAAGTAAAAGAAAAATAAAGTTTTAATTAAAATTTTTTATCTCCATTAGGGCTAATGAAGACAATGTTACTCCCTCTAATATAGGCAACTCCTAAATTGGTTTGTATATCTCCGTCTAACAATTCTTTTGCATCTGTTAGTTTGATGTTTTTGTGACCATCGAATTTTTCTAAAATACCTGAAAATTCTATATCATTGTTCATTCGCACTAAAACCTTCGCCCCTATTAATTCTTTATACATATCTGAATGGTTTCCGTTTTCATTCATATTAATCAGTAATATTTTTTGAAACTATATATATTAAAACTCCACAAATACATTATTCTGTTTAATTTTATATACACACCAAGTTATTACGGTGTTGTATATATCATCAAGATATTTCCCTGAGCATCTTTTTCTGATAATCAAGTTTATTATATCCTCATATCTTATATCAGTGGTCTCTTTGATATTTCTTTTGATTTTTTCTATGAGATCCTTTTTCTTGATATATTTGATTTTTTCTGCAAGATCCTTTTTCTTGATATATTTGATTTTTTTAACGAGATCTTCTATTAAGATTATGTTAAACTCAACAAATACAGAATATTTCTTCATTTTTTCTTTCTCAGTTAATACAGAATACTTTTTAATTTTTTCTTTCTCAGTTTTTATAAACAATTTCTTACCTTCTAATATTTTTTTTAAAAATTTTACATAAATGTTGTTTAAAAAAAATTATAAAAAGTCCATCCCTTCCTGTAAGGAAGATTTATTTTTCTACAAAATATACACAAATCAATTTACCACGCTATACAGTTAAAGCCAATAGAAAATATACACTTGTTCTAATATCAAATTAGTAAAGAAAGAGGCGATGAGAAGGGAAAAAGAAATTAAGAAACTTTCAAGCAGAGAAAAGAAAAAGATAGCTAATTAAAAAGAATTATCAGCAGAAAATATTAAACAAAAAGAAGATTTATGGACACCTGATAAAAAAATAATAACTAAATCTGTCATCAATAAATTTACCACTTTTTTAAATTTTATGAACTACTAAAAACTCTAAATTTAATCTCTTTAATGTTGTAATGGTAATTCCCTAAATTGTATCGGATTTAGTTAATTTTTTGCTTGTCGGGATTGAAACATAATTTATTATAAAATTCTATATCTGAATCATCAAAAGATTGAAGGAAAGTTTTTCCTTTATTATTAATTTTATATATATAACCTCCAATTTTCTTTCTATATTTACTTTTATCAATTAATTTATTGTCTACAAGAAGATCCATATAGATATAGAAAGTACTGTTAGACATTAACCTATTATCATTATTTTCTGATACCATATCTCTTAATAATTTACTTTCTGCTGGAGATATCTTATTTATGATTGTTAATAGGTCGATAGCTCGTTTATTGAGGAAATTGACAATAATTATATTTTGTTTTGAAATAACCATTTTCTCGAACTATTAATATATTTTTTATAATTTAAATTTATCAATTCTTAAGAAAAAAGAATTGATAAATTTTGTCGATTATTTAGAAATTTCTCGTAAATTTTAAATCATTTTTCAATAATATAAAATTTTTACTTTCAATTTCTAAATAAAATTAATCTATTAACCAATAGATTTAAATATTTTAATTGTCAACTCTTTTATAAGGATTTATCCTAAATTTTGAACAAGATTAGATGTATATTCGAAAATTAATGAATTTTACCAAAAATAAAGAGAATGAGAAAAGAATTATTAATAATATATTCTTTTTAATTCATAAACCAAAAATTTGAAAAATCGTACTTTTTATTTATGTATGGAGTTTTAAAGATATGGTTTTTCATAAATTTATATTAAAATAATTTTTAGAGTTGATAAAAATCTTAAATATGAAACAATTTGAAAAGGAAGATTTACCTGAAATTTTTAAAATTGGCTACCTTTCTAATGATGCATCATACGTATTAAGCAAAGCTTTAAAAAAAGATATATATAAAATTGAAACAAAAGATATAAATTCTCTAAAAGAGGTATTAATTCTTTTTAAAAATGTAGAAAAAGGTAAAAAAAGAATTAGATCTTTTAAATATAGTGGAAAAGATTCGAATAATATATCAATATACTGGCAATTAATTAAACTAATTGGTTTATTTTCTAATCAATCTTTTGAACAAATTCAAAATGAGATAATTGAAATCCAAAACGAAATAAAAGATTTAATCGATTGTTTGGAAAATAAGATACAATTAAATGAAGCGAACAAAGAAGGAAAAATTTTAAAAGTTAAAAGCTTTTTGTCTATACTAAGCAAAAATTACCAAAATGTAAATTTTCGCTAATATCGACTATTTTATTTTAAAAAATTCATCTTTATAAGAAAATGGAATTTATAAATGTCACATTTGATGTGACTTCTCAACTTATTTATAATTTTGAAAAAGTATTATTAAAACTGGAAAACAAGAGATATGCCTCTATTGGAATTATAACGCACATATTCAAAATAATAGAAAAAATAGTAGATGTTTCTAAACAAAAAGTGTTAGAATGGAAAGAAGAACTCAAGGTAGCGACTACTATTGAAATACAAAAAGAAATTTTAGACAAGAATTACTATTTGAGTGATGCGTTAAATTCTATATTTCCATTATTAAGAGATATCACTTTTTCTACCATAAATTTCATTAATTTTGATGATTATGCTTTAATCAATTTTATTCGAGAAAAAATAAGCTATATGACTTTTTTTGAAAATAAAGAAATTTTATGTCTAATTTCTGCTAGTCTTGGCGAATTGAATTTTGAAATGTCATCAATGCTATTTGAAGATAATGTGAGAGAATATTTCACCAAATTAGATGTTAAATTTCCAGAATTTTCTTTACATATAAAATATCCACTAATTTTCAAAGATAATTTTTTAATTAAGACTGCTTTTTTCCATGAATTTTCCCATTTAATAGATATTCTATTAGAAATCACAAAAAATTATAATATTGATTTTAATAATTATAAAGACAATATTGAACCCGTTTTAAAAGATTTTATAAATCTAGAAAGTAATCAAGGGCTTCCAAAAGATTATTTAGAAGATTTTTTCTTTTTTGAATTATTTAAAATTTTGAGAAAATGGATAAGAGAATTAATAACTGATATTATATCTGTAATATTACTAGGACCGGCATGTAGATCCCTCTTATTATTTTGGAATTTAACATCACGGGATTGTAGTTCTAATTTTTCTCATCCTCCCTTTGATCTAAGAAATAAGTATCTTTCAAAATTACTTGAAATTGATGGTTATGAAAATTTAAATGAAGAAGATAAAGCAATAGATTTAACAAAAGAAGTTTACGAATCTCCTAAAAGAAATAAATTTAAATTAAGTATTGAAATATTAGATTGCGAAATGGAAAATATAATTTCTACATGTAAAAGTTATTTTAAATTAGAAAATAATGATCTTTTGGAATTTTTAAAGAAAAATAATCCTGAAAAAGATATATTATTAGACCTTGTAAGAAATGATATTCCCCTAGGAGTATATTTACCACTTCATAAGAATAAGAATAATAAAGAAAATATAATAAAATATGAAAAAATCCCAATTTTCAAAATTTTAAATGTATTTTGGATATATTATTTCGAAATTTTATTTGATAAAGAAAAAACAATAGAGCAAAAGCTTGACTTATTTAAAAAAATTGAAGAAAGAGCTAAAAAAAGCATAGATTTATTAAGAGGATTTGAAAATTATGAGAAATTTAACAAATAAAATAGGCTCACAAGAACAAGGATGCTTATTTACTTCTGAGTTAATAAAACTAATGAATAAAGAGGAATTGCATGAAAGAATAATTGTTGCACCTTACTTACAAGAAGAACAAATTGGAAGAGATAGTATTGATATTCGTTTATCGGGAGATCTTTATATCCCCTCAAAAATTAAAGCAAGTTATTTAAATCCATTGGAATCAAAAAAGTTCAAAAAAAAATCCGAAAAAATAAGAAAACATCTCAAATTAGATTTTGGGGAATCTTTTACAATTCATCCAGGAGAGTTTATTATCGCAGATTCATTTGAATATATATGCCTACCTAAGAAGGTAATGGCTTATTTACAAGGGAGGAGTTCGTGGGGGCGGTTAGGTTTAGTAGTACATGCTACTGCTGGGATTGTGCATCCAAGTTTTCATGGAATTCTAACATTCGAATTATCAAATCTTGGACCAATTCCAATTAAATTATACCCTTTAATGAGGATAGCTCAATTAATATTTCACTATGGAACTGGAGTATATTATGAAGAACAGAAAAAATCACAATTTGACTCTTCAATTATCTCCAAAATTCCTGACATTAGTCATGACTTTGATTTTGAAGTTTTAAGAAAAATAAGAAAACATAAAAAAGAACAATTAAAAAAATACAAGAATAATCTCTTTTTTTGATGTATTAATCTTCTTTTTCTTTTTTTAAAAATATATCGTATTTAAACAGAAGATCTATACGAATCTCCATCTCGGATTTTTTTTAGATAAATCTTTTTAAAAGCATAATTAAAATGAAGATTAATATATTTTGAATTAAAAATAATTCATAAAGGAGTAAAAACAGCATGAAAACTTCAATTTTAAATATTATTGTTTATTCTTTAAAAATTGAGTCAAAATAAAATATTTTCATATCATAAAATAATATAAAGTGGATCAAAGTGATACTCCTTCGTACAAGTTACTGGAGTAAATGGTATAAGTGTGTAGATAAATAATACATGAAGCATTATGGATTTTATATTCTAAGAAATAATAGGATTCCACCTCTTACTAGATTATTAAAGTTTGAAGATTATTTTAGGTTCGATTTTGCTCATTTTCTTATTAGATGTGAGAATTTAGGAAGAGAACTTGGAAGATTGGAAGGTAAAGAATATGGTAAGAACCTTTGGATTATATTTCAGATTAATGAAAATAATGATAGAGCACCCCCAGAAATTATAAAAACGGAACTAAAAAGATTAATCTATACACGGAATGCAATTTCTCACCCTGAAACTGCTGGGATAAGTTATAATAATGGTACTGTAAAAATTATGAACTATGATAGTGCCAAAAAGGAATACACATATGTAGAAGAATTAGAGTTAATAGACTTATATGAAATCTATTATAACCTAACGCTCTTGGATCGTGGTTTTGTTAGTGCAACATTAGCTGTAGACATATTAAAATAAAGTTAGATTTAGAAATCACATTCTTTATAATGAAGACAAAATAATTTAGGTGTTTGTTTATCAGAAGTAGAAATCTTCATAATTTGAAAAAAAGTTTTTTAACTAATTCTTGGTAATAACAGATAATTTCTCTTATTAACCGTATTTAAAACTAGTTAGAACATTTATAGATTCTATAAAATTACCATATTTTTGGGGGTTTTTAACGAAATCTTTTTAGCTTTCTATATTTATATTTTTTTTTATTTATTTTTCGTTGTCTTTTATAATCTTTTATTGCATTCTTATTAATTGTTAAAAACAATTTTTTACGTCTATAAAAAAAATCTACGATCTGATATTCTCCAATGTCAATATGACTTGTGATTACAAGTTTTATTAAATTAATTTCATTTGGATCGATTAGATAGGTTTTCATAAACCCATTTATTAAGTTATTTAACTCTCTTTTCCTACGATATTCGGCTTTAAGTTTAAACCAAAAGTGATCACATTTACGGTCAAAAGGAAAAGGATATCCTATATATTTATTTGATATGAAAATCCTTTTATTAAATTCTACCTCCATACCTTTATTTTCTTTTTTATATATCACCTCTAATAATTGTAAAAAATCTTCAAGCACGTATATAAATTCATCCTTTTCTAGATAATCAAGATAACCAGCAAATACTAAATATTTTCTAATTAACAAATTTCCATCTAAAAATCTATTAGCTATTTCTTCTTTCAAAGCTATTTTAGCTTGTGGATCTCCTATTTTTGCGAGTTTTTCTAATAAAGGAAAGACCAAATATCTAGGTAATAAACGGGTATTATAATTATTGTCAACCCAGGTTTGCAGATTTAAACAATGTTCCCGAAATTCTGTTTCATAAGGAATTATAATATAATCTACACTTGAAAATTCCATTGATTTATTTAATCCACATACAAACTCATCAATAAATTTTGTATCATCGTAATTACATTTCCAGAATAATTTATTTTTTACGTAAATATTAGTTGTTCCCTCTTCCGATTTAAGCGTTAAATACTCATTAATTTTAGATTCTAATTTTTTCATTTTGTTTCACTTTTCTCATTTGAATCATTAATAATTGGTTTTTTTAAATGTAATTTATCATTTTTAACACTCATGCTCTTATTATAAAACAGTTATTTATAAAAAAAAAAAAAAAATTGAAAATTAAAAATATAAGAATTGAAATAATAAATGAAGATCAATCAATAGATGAAGATCAATCAGGAAAGTGTTTAAGCAATAGATTCTTGTCTTCTAATGAAATGAGGTCCATATTCTTCATGTTTTAAGCGATTTTTCAACCTTGATAGTATACTAGATCTCCCTGAAAGGGAAACATCTATATTGTAGGTGATACTAAGAGTTATGGGATCCTGATAATAATATTAATTTCCAATTTTTGATTGCAATGACACTTTTTTTTTTTTATTAAAAAACGGTTTTAATAGATTTACATAGTGGTCTCTAATGGAGTATTCTGCTATATTTGTAGCTTTAGATAAAAATTCTTGAGTCAATACTGCTTTTTGATTAAATTCTTGAGCAATCAATCTATCCGCCAAGTAAATAACAGCTCCAGATAAACTTATTAGTCTTTTGAATGAAATTAATTATGACACTAATTAGTTTTCTTTTTCAAAAATATAGTTGCAAAACGATTTACAGGAAAAATCTGAGACTTGTTTATTTGAGGATTACACACCTTCTACCTTAATTAAACTGTGTTTAATTTTCAATGTAGTTTTACGGATAATTTTTCATATTCTAACCTAAATCTGATAAAAAAACCCACAAATAAAAATTAAAAAATTAGTTGATATATGTATAAAGGTTTAAAAAAAAAATACTTGATAATACTATAAACTAATTGTCGATTCAAGTAAGAATTTCAAAATCATTCAAATAGTGTTCTGATCAAAGTTAACTTGTTAAATAAATGATATAAATTCTTTTTTCCGTTAAGATCCCAGGGATCTTAATGATATCGCTATTTCTGTATTGCCTTAATTCTTTTTTTTTCTGTTCTAATTTTTCTGCTATCTTTGAATCCTTTTATGCAATGTGCGTAATTTTTATACCTTTTATAAAGTGCTACGTGAGATCCCAACTTTTTTTGCAGTTCCTTTCAAGGCTTCACCTTTATAGTCATTTTCCTTAAGCTTCATGGTTCCACCCTCAGAGGGCGACATCATTATTAAAGACTTTTTTTATTTTTATTTGTGAATTGGGAAGTTTCCCGACGTTTTTTTCACAATGATAAGTCCAAAGTGGGCATCTACTCGACATAAATATGAAGAGTGTGGAGGTTTTATGAGGAAGCTGAGTTTAAATCCAATCTCCAGTTGTAAGCTTTTCCGGTAGGTATTTATCTGTTAAGAACTTAAATCCAAGAGAGGAAAAAGCTTGTATTTCTGCTTTTATTTTAAGTTTAAGAGCTAGCTTAAGATCGGCTTCCCAAGGTTTATTTCTCTTTACATATTCTTCATTAAGTAATTCTTGTGTCCTTTTAATATCTTGTTTAGTCATTTTAATTCGAACCTCTTGGGGAATTTTATATTTATCCAAATCCCGTGTAAGAACGCCAAGAAGTTTTATGTTTGGAGTAGCTAAGAAAGGAGATTCGTAACTCAACCTTTTAGAGCCACGTAAATACACACTATGGATGTAATTCCCATAAGGATCACTATCAACTAAACTAAACACAGGCAAGTTTAATTCTTTACTCAATCTTTTTAAAAACATACGTACTGCAACATTACCCACCCCTTGGGCAGTTAAAAGAATACACGGATATTTTCGCCAAAATCTTGCTTCTGCTAATCGCATCATTGCAGCATCCTTCTCAATTACAAGAATGAATTCTGCATCAGACTCAATAATCTCAATGTTATCGAGCATTGGCGAGATTGTCCATCCGCCGCTTCCAAGACCTTCTAGATCAATAATATCATTCCGATCTCGAATTCTTAATCTTCCAACGCAAGTTCCTTTTGGTGCTGCTACAATATGTGTTGAATTTCTTGTTGTATATAACATTGTTGCGGCATCTTCTATTGATTTATCACTGGTTTTTTGTTCTTTAAATAAATTCACATCTGTATAAAAGACCTCTCTCTTAGTAAAGTGAAGATCTTGATTAAGTAACTCAGTAATAACTTCAAGAACTCTCATTAATCTTGTTATATCAGCAACGCTTGTAAGGGAATGGAATTGTTTTTCCATTATTTGTTTACCAAGCAATATTAAATCATTTTTTTCATCCCATATTATATTTGAACTCGATCTAGATGGTAATTCTATTGATGGTCTTCCCGTATCATAAATTTTTCCAAGAATGTTGTCGATGAGTTTATATAATCTCTCTAGAACGCCTGCACTATTCAAGTTATCAATTTTAACTGTATCAGGCGGTAAAATGTTCTCATTTTTCTCTGTTTTTCTATTTATATATTCTAAGAACAACTTTTTTGCAGCCTTCAAATCATAATGCATTCCATTTTCTTTTTTAGCCATATTTTTTACACTATTTCAATTTCCAATGCTTTTTATTTCCAATACTTTTTACAAAAATTCGCTCTTTTCGTTCTAAATCTTTTAATTTTATTTGAAGGAAACGGGCATCCATCATATCTTTAATTTTAAGTCTAAAAATTAATGTTGTTATTGGTTGCCATTCTGATGTTAAAGCATTTAAAATTTTTTCAGTTGTAATAATAGGTAACGTTATTTGTTTTGGTTTTGGAGGTGCTGCAATCTTTGACTTTTGGTAGAGTTTTGGAATGGTAGGTTTGCTTGAGATCTTTCCTCTTGATATTTGTAATTGAACCTTTTTGGCTGCAATAGTCCCTGGTGCAACTTTAATTGATTCTGACAGTATTCCAACTGAAGCTTTTACCTTAATTGGTTTTTTGTATGAGTCCATTATCTTTTGAGTTATTGCAGCTTTAGTTGCTTTTGATTGAACCTTTATATTATTTTCATTACAATAATCTCGAAGTTCTCTAACAGTCCATCTTAATAGAGTTTTCTTAGAAAAAGTTCCTCTTTTTACTTCTCCTTTCTGTAAATGTTCTTCTTCGATAAGAATTTCTTTCCTGGGTTCTAATTTTTCTTCAATTTTTTCTTTCCTTAAACTCTCGTGTATTTTATTAATAATTTCTGTTTTCTTTATTTGTACTGGTATTTCTATATTATTTTGCTTGCAGTATTCATGTAATTTTCTAACTGTCCAATTATTAACATCTTCTAAATTAAACTCTAACTTTTTAAGTTCTCCTTTCTTTATTTCTTCCTTTTTAACGCTTATATCTTTAATTTTTTCTTTTTTAACATCAATTTCCTTAACTTCATCTTTTTTAATAACAATCTCTGTAATTTCTTTTTTTTCTGGAGGTTTTTCAATAGGGGCTGGACTTTTTCCAATAACCTGTTGCATCAAATTTTCTAACTCTCTTATGTTTAATTTTGCTTTATATATACTTTCACCTTTCGAGGCGATGTTATACACGCTTTTTACAAATTGAGGTATATATTTTTCAATTAAACTTGCTCTTTTTTCACTTTTACGGTGAGATTCCTGTCGATTTATGTATATACGTAATCTTCTCCCAATTGCTTCTAAACAGAATTTAATTTCTTTAAGTAAATCATCATCATCAGCTAAAGCATTTTTTGATTGAGATTTGAACATTAAATGGACAAAAGGTCCAGAAATATTAACTAATAGCTTTATTGGCCCTTTGGGTAAACCATTATCATAAATATCTAGATGATAATTCTTCCAATTGACTGATTGAACTGCTTTTGTTATCGCACAATCTGCGCTATCTCTTAATTTTGGTGTTCTATTAACAAACCTAGATAAAACATCTCTCGAGCGTTTAGGAGTTTCAATATTTCTTGAATAAGCCATTACAGCTTCAACAACGTAAGCTAGACCTTTCCCACTTGTTGGATTTCTTGTTTCTGCTGCAACAAAATCATCCTCTCTCGTATAATTTTCAGTAAAATATTCAAATACGTCATTGTAGCTTTCTAATGATTCACTTTCAGAAAATGTGAGAAGTTCATCTAAAGCTAGATTAATTTGTTGAGCATTTAATTTCTCATCAATAATATCAATATTTCCTAATATCTCAGAATTTAAATTGACTATTTCTTCAGAACTAATAGAGATTTTATTTAAAATATTATCACGCTTTTCAGATCTATCATCAAGAACATTTTTTTTCTTATTTGCATAGAGAAAATCAATGGTTTTACTTAAAGTATCTACAGGCAGACCAAAATCATCTAAATTATCTGAAATTTTCAATCCTATTTCTTTAATTAAAGTATTTTCTAAAATAGCTTCACCAACCGGAATAACTGTATCAGTTGGAGGAGCCATGTATTTTATTGATTTAAAAGCGAGAAATAGGGAATTAAATTGTTCTTTTGTTAAATCTGCAGGTTTAGTTTTGGATATTTGAATTTCATTAACTAAAGCTTCGAATTCATCTCTATTTTTAAGTTTTTTTAATTCAATAAAACCATCCTTAACATTTTTGAAAAGATTATAAAATTCAAGTTTTATATTATCTTTATCTTTCCTTGTATTTTCTATATCTTTCAATAGTTTTCTAATTTCTTTTTCAATACTTTTTATTTCTTTTTGAGTTCCAGCTTTTTCAATGTAGAGTTTATGTTTTTTTATCTGTTTGATTATTTTTTCATATTCTTTAGTAGAGTTATTATATTTTGAGATAATCTCCCAATATTTTTCTTTTAATTCTTCTGATTTTACTTGATAGATTATCAATTTATCTCTAGGTTTATTTGAGCGGCCATAAATTCTTTTCTCATACCGAAGGAAATGAATATTGTCAGCTTTTTTTTCATTTATTTTAACAAAGCCATCTTTAAGAATAAGGAGATTTAATTTATCTTGGAGATCTTTTTCAGCCAAAGTTAGTATTTGTATTGCTGTTTTTGAACTAATTCTTACGAAATTTTCTTGTAGAAATGCAGAAATAGATTTATTTTCCGATTTAGATATTAAATCTTGAAGATCTCCAATGTTTATTGAGGACGGATGAGGTTTAGCATATTTAGGTTGTTTTGGAAAAGAGGATGCCAAACGACGATAGATTTTTTCATTACCATACGGATCTATATAAATGATTGTAACATGGCTATTGAGAAAAGCTGTTTCTTCAATATATTTTTCATTATAACCCCTAACATATTTTACATTTAGATAATTCAACTTGACATAAGTACCATGAAGAAATGGGCTGTCTATATCGGATGGATGAATTAAATACTTTTTTGTATTCTTAGAAGTTGTAAAAAACTCAGAAACTGTCGCATAAACAGTATCTGCTGTTTTAGAAACCGCAATTATTGGTTTTCCGGTTGTATTCTGGGCATCACTAAAGGCGCTTGGAGATCCAAATCCTTGACTACCTCTTGTTTGTTTTAATTCCAAAGATTTGGACGAGGCAAGATACCGCCCAAATTTTTTTAAATCGACTTTAGACATTCCTGTTCCATTATCAAATATTTCAAAAGTATAGGCCATAACATTTTTTTGACTTATTTCCGATGTTAACAAAGAGGGAGCTTCTGATTCTCTAATGCGAATAATAATTATCGGTTCTACATCAATAATAGATTCTATTGGCATTATAATCTCTTGCATATCATCAATAATTCGTTTTACTTCCTCTTCCACTTCTAGTTCTGCTTTATCACTGATTTCTCCAGATTCTTCTTCTTTTATCTCTGGTTCTTGAGGAATTGGAGCTTCTGTTTCAGTAGATTCTATTCCAAATTCGTGCATTAGTGTCTGTTTCGCTTCACTATCTAAATGTTGAGATTTTTTTTCTTCTTTTGCACTTTCAAGAATGGAGAATTTTTCTAAAAATAATTCTTGATCTAAAGAAAATTTGATTTTTGATTCATCTTTCTGTAATTCTTTCCATTGAAAGCTCTCAATTGCATCAAGAGCATTATCTGAAAATTCAGCACAATATTGAACATGCTTCCAATACCCAAACTCAAACCCAACTAGTTGAGTTCGACGTCTCATGTATTCAGCAATTGTTCCTTGTTTAATCTTTCCTTCTTCTTCCGTAGAAATTTTAATACACTCTATTTTTTTTTAATATATTAATTTTTTATTTAAATTAACTCCAGTCTCATATATTTTTATATCTATATTTAACCATAATGGTGTGATATAAAGCTAATTATCTAATATCTAAGTCTTCTCAAATATTATTAAAATCTTTAATTGTTCCTTCATTTTTTACAAAAATTGAACAACTATTTAAATATTTTCCTTCAGAAATAATTTATAAAAACTTATTTGGTATTAGAGCTTAAAATGAAAATAGAAAGGTATTAAAATTAGAAATTACATATTTTTCGATTTATAAGCTTCTATAGCAACATCAAAAATTCTTGAGGCTACAAATCGTTTTGTAGATTTCTCTACATAAGTAATGTGTTTTTCTTTATCTACAATATAAACTTCGTTATACTTGCTACTAAAACCAATATCATCTCTGCCAATATCGTTAGCCACAATTAAATCTACTTCAGATTTTAGGAGCCTATTATATGCACGATTAATAAGTTCAGTTCTAGATACATTTGTTTCTGCTTTAAAAGCAATAATAAACAAATTATAGTCCTTCTTCCTTGCAACTTTCAATATTTTTGGAGTTAGTTTCATATTGATTTGTAATTCTTGTACATTATCTGAAGAAATCTTACCATTAATAGAATGGATTGGTTTATAATCACTAATTGCTGCAGCAGAAATAAAAAAATCATAATTATTATAGGAGATTGCATCTTTAACAGCTTTAATGAAATCATCTGTAGAAACAACGTTATTGGTTTTAATATAATCTGGAATTTTAGCCATACATTCTCCAGCGATTAATAATACTTCTGCGCCTCTAGCCGCCGCTTCTTTAGCAAGCTCAATTCCCATTCTACCAGAGGATTTATTTGATACATATCGTACTGAATCTATAGCCTCTTGACTTGGTCCTGCTGTTACCAATATTTTCTTTCCTTCAAGATCTTTATTGGTAACTAATAAATCAATAACTCTATCAATTACATCATCAATTCTCGCAATTTTAGCCTTACCTTCTGAGATTCTTGGTCCTAAAATTTCAACTCCGCATTCTCTTAGTTTTTTTTCATTTTTTTTTAAAATGGGATGTCTATACATACTCTCGTGCATGGCAGGTACAATAACAATTGGGATAGAAGCCCCAAAAGCAGTTGAAGCTACTGTGGTAACTGGTGTATCATCAATCCCACATGCTATCTTTGATATTGTATTTGCTGTAGCAGGGCAAATTAAGATTATATCCGCCTTTCCTACTGTTTTGGGTCTAACTCCTGCTAAATAAACATGTTCAACAGCTCCAGTTAACTTAGTGATTACTTTATTTCCCGTCGCCCATTCCATTAAGGCAGGATTTACTAATTCTGTAGCAGCTTTGGACATAACACAAATTACTTCAGCGCCAAGCCTCATAAGTTCTCTTGCGATAATTGGTGAAAGATATAGAGCTACTGACCCAGTTAAACACATACATACCGTTTTTCCTCTGAGGGTTGTTCCCTTACTTTCAGTAATATCCTTTGAAGGATGTTGAAAATTGTTTTTTTTCATGTTCTAATAATTATATATTCTAACTTTCAATTTTTTTTTAGATTCTTAGTAATTAAAATTTATGCAAAATAAAAAAATATTGTTTTAATAAAACCAATTTATATAAAAATTTTTGATTAAATATCACAAATCATTAGGATTGGGAGTCTTAGTAAATAGAATCTTCAGCTCGTTTTATGTCAAGTGGATGTTATTTAATCAATGCAGACTGGTTGTCTTTAATCTTCTTATCAATAGATTAGAAGATTTTGATGAAATAATAAGGAGTATTTAATACACACTCAATTTAAGTTTAAGTTCGATCCTTTCACTACAGATATCTCCTATGTTACCTAATGATGTGCTGAAGTTATGTACACAAACATAATTTGGAAATTAGAATTTAAAATTAAAAATTGTTCAATTATTAAATTTAAAGATACTCCAAACCCCCAAGCAATATCATATTCTAAACTCATTTTAACTAGAAAAATATTACTTAATCGTAGATGACATATTAGGAGCAAAAGTGATTTGTGTAAAATTTAAATACCAACGCTTCGTGGAAGATCCTCAAGCTTTCGTTAGCTTTTGTCAAGAGAAAAAAAAGAGAGCTAAAGAGAAAACTCACAAATAGGAAATAAAAAGAACAAAATGAAATTTTTAATCTTTATTGAATAAGAATGTTGATATTATAAAAATCACTGAAATTCCAAATAAGAAAGCTGAAACTGTTATTATATTCTCAACTATAATAAAAAAATACAGAAAAAAGCTTAAAGGAATAAAGAATATTCTAGCTATCGATTGATAAGTATGTAAGAGTTGATGTTTGAACGTTTTATATTTCTTATTTTTTGAAATATCTGATATAAAAGATATATATGTAGAATTACAAATTCATCCAACTTTTAATTTTTGGAATATTTTTATGGTCATCAAATAAAATCCCATCAATTCCCATCTTAATCAACGATTTAATATATAAAAATGAATCTTTAAATTGAAGAAAGTCCCATGCTAAAGATAAAATTCTGTTTTCATGGCAAATCTCTATAAATTCTGCTGAAATTAAATTTGATTTTAAACTAATAAAATTAGGTTTGAATCTAAGTTTTTTTTGTCTTCCTAAATTTATAAATTTTTTTAGCTTGAAATCTTCACCTTTAGTGATATTATAACAAATAGTGCTCTTTGGAAAATTTTTTCTTATATATATCAAATCTCGTAGGCTTCTTCCGCTGAAAATACATTCTTCTAATAATGAATGTTCTTGAATCAATTTTGGGATAGAATCTCTTAAATTATCATCTTTTAGTTCAATTATAAATTTTATTTCTCCTTTTAGTTTAATCAATACTTCTAATAAAAGAGGAATATCAAAATTATTTAATCTCGTCTTGATTTTTCTTAAATCTTGACTTTCAAAGTTATATTTTATAATGTAATCTTATGGCTTCTAATTAAAAAATATTCTTTTTTTGCCACTATACAAAAATTATTTTTCGGTAAATCGCTTCAAGTCCAAGGTTTTGAATA